>ENA-UOOA01000222-UOOA01000222.1-human-gut-metagenome-genome-assembly--contig:-P61old-NODE-222-length-129363-cov-8.079956_pt1 | contig 129363 bp, 104 predicted proteins | sample MGYA00242467_ERZ724014 | MGnify/ENA metagenome assembly ERZ724014 | reverse complement strand
ACAATTTGTTAAAACCGTTTCCAACTCCATGCGAAAACTATTTCCTACTATATAGACAAACCGACAGGAATATTTCGTTGTCCGGCGGAACAGCGGAACACTCTTGGAACAGCCTCCAGCAATTTCAATACATGGAAAGGAACACATTACGGAATGAACCGTTTCTTCAATCAGCAATACGTCAGCCTGGCTGCGATTGCAGAGTCACGTGTAGTCTGGCGCAAATTATCTGCGAGTGCCACACCATCCATAACCTATGCAGTGGGAGATAAGTGGGAAGGAAATCAGACTGGACCTTATCAGGGAGCTCCGCATGCTGAAATCAGAGCACGCTATCTCTTTCCCGGACAAAGGCACAACGGGAAATGGAACGTTGTCATGCTGGATGGTCATGCAGAAAGTCTGAAGAATTATCCGTTGCGCGGGCAGCCTAATGACTGGAAGCATTCCGCCTGGGCACCGACTAAATGGTAATCAATGAAAATCACGGAAAGCATACCTTATGAAGCTGATCAATCTCTTTTTTCTCTTTCTTCTTCTGATTTTTCCTGTCCGGCTCTTTGCAGACACTTTTCAAGTCAAGGCAAATCAAATGGAAATTGTTCTGCCGTCCAAATCCTGTGCGGTTCGCAACTTTGCGGCACTGGAGCTACAGAAGCATCTTCAACTGATTTCGGGTGCCGCCATTCCCATCCGGACAATGTTTTCAGGCAAGGGATATCCGCTCTACATTGAAAAACCGCAAACAGATTCACTGCCCTTGAAGAAAGAGGAGGCAAGATGGAAAGTGACTCCATACGGGGCATGGCTGTACGGCGATGATTTCATTGAAACGTCGAAGAACCCGGCTGTCTCCGATCTGTTCCTGAAAACCTCCCGCACAGGCTCACTGTTTGCAGTATATTCCTTTCTGGAACAAGAATTGAAAATCCTTTGGACGGAACCCGGCGACAAGGGAATCATCTATGCTCCGGCACAGGAATTCACATTTACGGAAACAGAAGGGAAATGGACTCCGGACCGGTTGATCCAGCGGCAGATCCGCAACGGTTACCGAAGTTGGGAGAAATACCGGAAAGAGATTGTGCCGCAGATCCCCGGGCCATTTCGTCTGAATCAGGCGGAATATGAGAAACGCCGCCATGACAGTGCGGTCTGGTTGAAACGCCAGCGAATGGGCAACAGCTTCGTATTCTCCTATGGGCACGCATTCACAAACTGGTGGAAACTTTACGGAAAAACGCATCCCGAATATTTCGCGATGCAGGAAGACGGAAAACGTCACCCGAAAGATTACCGTGATTATTTCGTCAAACTCTGTGTCAGTAATCCAAAAGTTCACGAACGGATCGTATCCAACTGGCGGAAACAGAAAAGTCCGCCGAAAGTGATCAACGTCTGCGAGAACGACGCAGACGGATACTGTCGCTGTCCTGAATGCAGAAAGCTGGACGATATGACGAAAAACAAGGTCTTCGGCAGTAACCTTTCAGACCGCTACGTATGGTTCTCAAATGCCGTTCTGCGCAAGGCGGCAGAATATGAACCGAATATGGAGGCGGTAATGTATGCATATGATTGTTACCGCTTTCCGCCACAGAAGGAAAGAGTGGATCCGCGAGTCATCATAGGTTTTGTCCCTACAATGCTGGAACTTTCGGAAGTCGGAGAAATGTACCGCGGCTGGCGAAGCGCCGGGGCGGAAAAGCTGCTCCTGCGTCCCAATGACCAGCACATCAATGCGGGACTTCCAATGGGATATGAAAAGCAGATATTCGACCACTTTCAACTTGGCATCAAGAATGGTATCATCGGAACTGATTACGATATGCTTCACAACTTCTGGGCTGCCAATGGAATCGCAGACTATATCCTTGCAAGGGCGCATACCGACCCGGCAAAAAGTTTTGGTTACTGGGAAAACGAATACTGTTCCGCATTTGAAGCAGCCGCTCCCGATGTGAAAGAATATTTCCGCTACTGGCGGGAAGAACTTTGGAACAAACGGATTCTGCCGAATGCAAAAAAGATTCTGGAACGCGGACGTTATGGAAATTTCCGCAGAGGGCTGATGTGGGACATCCGCAAATATTACAGGAAAGGCGACTTTGATGCAACGGATGCCATTCTGAAAAAAGCATCAAGCAGAAAACTGTCTTCTCCCGCAATGGCGCGTTTGCGTTCATTACAGCTTGCAAACCGTCACGGGCGGCTCTTATTCGATACACTGAGCGCTTCAACTGATAAAAAAGTGGAACGGAGCAGATCATTACTGGAATTCCGTATCAGATATCGGAACGATCTTAATTTCGACTGGGGACTTCTTTTTTCAAATGAAAAAAAGTTCGGAGACATCACCGGTGTTTTCTCCGCAATGCTGTTCCGCGACTATTCGGATTATCTCGCATTGCCTCTCCAATGGCATTTTCGCATGGACCCGCATGCTGTCGGACAAAAAGAACGGTGGCAGAAAAGCTCTATTGAGTCGATCAGAAACTCGTGGTCACCGATCCGGATCGACAGCCCTTGGGAGAAGCAGAATCTGCGCACAATGGCAGATGATTTGAAAAAACGTCTGAAAAACTATGACGGAATAGGTTACTATGCTTTATCCTTCTCCATTCCGAAACAATGGAAAGGAAATAAAATATTCCTCCATTTCGGCGGAGTGGATGACTCCTGTCAAGTCTACCTGAACGGTCAATATGCCGGAGAACATGTCATGCGGAATCCCGATGATTGGAAAACTCCTTTTCCGATCAGAATTGACCCATATGTGGATTGGCACAGACCTTATCATACAGTAATAGTCCGTGTCGTTGACTCAACAGGCGATGGCGGCATCTGGCGTCCCGTATTTCTGGTAAAAAAATAAAAACAACAGGGAAAAAGTACTTCATTCCGTATCTGTTATCCGAGTCTTCCGCTTGCTGCGGCGGCTCCTGAAAACCTGCTGGTTGAAAAATAAACCGCATATTCCATTTTCCCTTTTCAAAGCCGATGCAGCGCATCGGAATATTGGACTTCAAAAAAAACGGCACTGATCTTTCGGTCAGTGCCGTTCTGGTTGATGCAGGCATTATGAAAATGCCTGCGGGCTGTTTGAGCCGGGATGAATTACATCATGCCGCCCATGCCGCCCATTCCGCCCATGCCGCCCATGCCGCCTTCAGGCATGGCAGGTTTTTCCTTTTCGGGAACCTCGGTGATGAGGCATTCCGTGGTAAGAAGGAGTCCGGCGATGGAGGAAGCGTTCTGCAGAGCGGAACGTGTAACTTTCTTCGGGTCGATGATACCCTTTTCAAGCATATCGACGTATTCGCCTGTAGCCGCATCGAAGCCCTTGTTGCCCTTCTGGGAAAGAACTTCCTTGACGACGACACTGCCTTCGTAACCGCCGTTTGCGGCGATCGTGCGGAGGGGTTCTTCAATTGCGCGGCGGATGATGTCTGCGCCGATTGCTTCGTCGCCTGCGAGTTTGATGTCGTCGAGAGCGACAGAAGCTCTGAGGAGAGCGACACCGCCTCCGGGGACGATACCTTCTTCGACTGCGGCGCGTGTTGCATGCAGGGCATCTTCAACGCGTGCTTTCTTCTCTTTCATTTCCGTCTCGGTGGCTGCGCCGATGTTGATGACGGCTACGCCGCCCGCGAGTTTCGCAAGGCGTTCCTGAAGTTTTTCACGGTCGTAGTCGGAGGTTGTCTCCTCGATCTGCTTGCGGATCTGGTTGACGCGTCCGAGGATCGCGGACTGTTTGCCGGCGCCTTCGACGATCGTGGTGTTTTCCTTGCCGACTGTGACTCTCTTGGCTTTGCCGAGCTGCTCGACCTTGACGGAATCAAGCTTGATGCCGAGGTCTTCGGTGATGCATGTGCCGCCCGTGAGAACCGCGATGTCTTCGAGCATGGCTTTTCTGCGGTCGCCGAATCCGGGAGCCTTGACCGCGCAGACATTGAGGATGCCGCGCATCTTGTTGATGACCAGTGTCGCGAGAGCTTCGCCTTCCACATCCTCAGCGATGATGAGGAGCGGCTTGCCCGTCTTTGCGACAGCCTGGAGGATCGGGAGCATGTCGTTGAGGTTGCTGATCTTCTTCTCGTTGATCAGGATATAGGCGTCTTCCAGAGCGACTTCCATGGTTTCCGCGTTGGTCACGAAATACGGAGAGAGGTAGCCCTTGTCGAACTGCATGCCTTCGACGACGTCGAGAGTGGTCTCGATGGTCTTGGATTCCTCAACCGTGATTGTGCCGTCCTTGCCGACCTTTTCCATTGCGTCCGCAATGATCTTGCCGATCTCATGATCGCCGTTCGCGGAGATTGTGGCGACCTGTGCGATCTGAGCCGTGTCGGAGCTGACTTCCTTTGTGAGAGTATTGAGCTTGGCGTTGATGGCTTCGACCGCTTTGTCGATACCGCGCTTGAGGCTCATCGGGTTTGCGCCGGCGGTGACGTTCTTGAGACCTTCCTTGAAGATGGCTTCAGCGAGAACGGTTGCCGTTGTGGTTCCGTCGCCTGCGGTATCGGAGGTCTTGCTTGCAACTTCCTTGACCATCTGCGCACCCATGTTCTGGTAGGGGTTCGCAAGTTCCACTTCCTTGGCTACGCTGACACCGTCCTTGGTGATGGTGGGGGAGCCGAATTTCTTGTCGAGAACGACATTGCGTCCTTTCGGTCCGAGCGTGGCTTTGACCGCCGCGCTCAACTGTTCAACACCGGAAAGAAGCTGGCGACGTGCCTCGTCGCTGAACAAAAGCTGTTTTGCTGCCATAATAACTGTTTCTCCTTATGATTTTTGTTTCAGAACTTACTTGCTGATCACAGCGAGGATATCGCTTGCGCTGAGAATCTTGTATTCCTTGTCATCATATTTGACTTCGGTTCCCCCGTATTTGCTGGTGAGAACGATATCGCCGACCTTGACGTCGAAGGGGATCTTGTTGCCTTTGTCGTCAAGCTTGCCTGTTCCGAGGGCGACGACAACGGCTTCCAGCGGTTTCTCCTTGGCTGAATCCGGAATTACGATTCCGCCCTTGATCTGTTCCGCTTCCTGTTTCTGCTCAACGAGAACTCTGTCTCCGAGAGGCTGAATGTTGATCTTGCTCATTGCTGGATCTTCTCCTTTTTGTTAGTATGAAATTTATTAGGGTTTATAACTCAAATAAAACCATTTCCCCAATGTTCTGTTCCATCGGGGAAACGGTCCGGACTTACTTTTTTATTTATCGTCGTCCACGATCTCAGCGTCAACAACATCGCCGTCTTTGGCCTGCTGTTGCTGTCCGCCCTGCTGGGCGCCCGGATTCGCACCCTGCGCACCGCCCTGCTGTTGTTGCTGATAGACCGACTGACCGATCTGCATGAGCTGTTCTTCGAGCTTCTGCATGGTGTTCTTCATCGCTTCCGTATCGTTGGCTTCGATCTCTTTCTTGAGCTGGTCGATGTTCGACTGAATCGGCTGTTTCAGGTTTTCAGGAACCTTGTCTCCAAGCTCCTTCAACTGCTTTTCAGTCTGATAGACCATGGAGTCGGCGCGGTTCTTGACCTCGATCTTCTCCTTGGCTGCCTTATCCTCCGCCTCGTGAGCCTTGGCGTCATTGACCATTTTCTTGATCTCTTCTTCCGAGAGCCCGCTTCCGGCGGTGATCGTGATCTTCTGCTCTTTGCCCGTGCCCATGTCCTTGGCTGTGACATTGAGAATGCCGTTCACGTCGATATCGAATGTGACTTCGATCTGCGGAACGCCTCTCGGCGCGGGTGCGATGCCGTCAAGCCGGAATCTGCCGATGGACTTGTTGTCCGCCGCCATATTGCGCTCGCCCTGAAGAACGTGGATGTCCACGGACGGCTGATTGTCCGCCGCTGTGCTGAAGATCTCGCTCTTTCTGGTCGGGATCGTGGTATTGCGCTCGATGAGGCGTGTCGTTACGCCGCCGAGTGTTTCGATACCGAGAGAAAGCGGGGTGACATCCAGCAGAACCACGTCGTTGACCTGTCCGCCGAGAACACCGCCCTGGATCGCCGCGCCTGCCGCAACCACTTCGTCGGGATTGACACCCTTGTGCGGTTCGCGGTTGAAGATGCGTTTTGCGACTTCCTGGACTTTCGGCATTCTGGTCATGCCGCCGACAAGGATGACCTCGTTGATTTTATCCTTGCTCAAGCCGGAATCCTTGACGCAGGCTTCACACGGCGGAACTGAGCGTTCGATCAACGGATCGCAGAGTTTTTCGAGCTGGGCTCTGGTCAGGGTCATCTGAAGATGAAGCGGACCGCTCTGGTTCATCGTGATGAACGGCAGATTGATATCCGAGCTCATGCTGGAGGAAAGTTCGCATTTCGCCTTTTCTCCTGCCTCTTTCAGACGCTGGAGAGCCTGCGGATCGTTGCGGAGATCAACTCCGTTTTCTTTCTTGAACTCCTCCGCGAGCCAGTCCATGACGACTCGGTCGAAGTCATCGCCGCCAAGGTGGGTATCGCCGTTGGTGGCTTTCACCTCGAACACGCCGTCTCCGATTTCGAGAATGGAGATATCGAAAGTTCCGCCGCCGAGGTCGTAGACCGCGATGGTTTCGTCTTTCTTCTTGTCCAGACCGTATGCCAGAGATGCGGCGGTCGGCTCGTTGATGATGCGTTTGACATCAAGTCCGGCGATTCTTCCGGCGTCCTTGGTCGCCTGTCTCTGCGTATCGTTGAAGTATGCAGGAACCGTGATGACGGCTTCCGTGATCTTTTCGCCGAGATAGGCTTCCGCGTCGGTTTTCAGTTTCTGAAGAATCATGGCGGAGATTTCCGGCGGAGAATAGCTCTTGTCGCCGGCTTTGATGTAGGCGTCGCCGTTTTTGCCTTCGACCACTTCATACGGAACGCGGGAAAGCTCATCCTTCACTTCCGAATATTTTCTGCCCATGAATCTCTTGACGGAGAAAATGGTGTTTTTCGGATTCGTGACAGCCTGACGTTTTGCAGTCTGCCCGACGAGCCTTTCACCCGTTTTCGTAAAAGCTACAACGGACGGAGTGGTATTCGCGCCCTCCGCATTCGGAATGATCTTGAATGTGGTGCCGTCCATGACAGCCATACAACTGTTTGTCGTTCCTAAATCTATACCGAGGATTTTTCCCATGATAACATGTCCTTTCCTTTGTTTTATTTTATGTTAACGCCATTCTGTTAAGCAATCATGATGCCAACTTTTTCATCAAAGATGTAATCTATTGAAAATAAAGACCATAGAAAGATGAAAAATATTCATTCGTAACAAAGACGCTCTCCTTTTGGCGTCATTGACTCTGTCTCACTGTGTCATGATGACACAATTTTGTGTCACGGCAGGCGGAATGGCTCCCTGAAGACAGGGAAACGGCGGGAGCTGACGGGATGAACTACAGTGAGATCCCGTCAGTGAGGGGTAGTTTTCATTTTGCAGGCTCCCCGTTCATTTCGCGCGGGCGTATGCTGTTCACTTTGCATTTTGCGATCGAAACGGCATAGTCCAGATCGCCCCATTTGAGAATATCCGGAATGCAGAGCGCCATGGTGAAATAATCCGGTGCGACACACTCGATGCCGGAGTATTCCCTGCGTTTGATCTGCCCGCTTTTCCGGTTAAGTGAGACAGGAGAATCAATCATTGTCACACTGCCGATCTTCTCCTTCGCCAGAAGCGCCGCGAAAAGCGCGGCTGTCCCGCTGTCACGGATTCCCGTCAGCCGCAGAGCGGCGCCGGGCGACTTTTTCACGGCGAATTCGACGGCACGCAGATAATCCATCGTCCATTCCCCCATCAGGCGGCGTCCGAGCCACAGCAGGGCGCGGCTGAGCTGATGCTGTTCGATCCAGATATTCTGTATCTCCTGAATATAACCGCATTCCCCGCATCCCCACGGATCGAAAACCAGAATCGAATCATCGGATTTTTCCGCCTCCCGGATGATTCCCGTTTCCTCCAGTTCGCTTTTCCCCTTCGGCGCGGCAAGAATCCGGCAGGCTTTTCCTGTCCCTTTTCTGAACAGAAACGGCAGAAGCCTGCCCCGTGTGGTTTCGACCGTATATTTTTCCCAGCCGTTTTCCTCGGAAAGATAAACTGCGTCACGGATCGCTTCCTTTTCGACGCGCAGAATCTCCGCAAGTCCGGAAAGAGTTCCTTTTGCGCTCTCCTTGAGTTCTGCGCCGCGTCTTGCGAGATATTCGGGAATGGAACAGACTTCCGCGCTCCGCCTGCCTTTCCTGAAAAACATGACTTTTTCGCGCGGAATGACTTCCGCCGCCGGAGGAACAACACGGAGCCCGTGTCCTTTTCCTTTCAGGAAAAAATCAAAGAAGCCGATCACCGCCCCCTGAAGTTCCGGCGGGTAGGCATGGGGGGCATTGAATGCAAGCGCCGATATCTTTTCGGGAACGCCGAGCGCCGTGTAAACCTTCTGCGCCTCGGTATAGGAGCGCGCCGCCTCGGACACATGGAATGTATGGTTGATGTCATGGAGCGCATTGCAGATCATGAGCGCATTCGGAGCCGCGAGCGCAAGCAGGCTGGATTCCTCGCAGATCGTGAGTCCGTCCGGAATGAGTTCGCAGATGCAGTTCGTGCCGCCGACATAGGATTGATAGGAGCCGACGCTCACCACGGGAACCGCCGCCTTGACCCGTTCATCGAACGCCGCCAGATACATGGTCTGGTTGCCACCGCCGGAACTCCCCGTCGCGCCGATGCGCTCCCCGTCCACGAACGGCAGGGAGCAGAGCAGATCGACGGCGCGCATATTGTCGATCACCTGAATTCCGAGAAGCGGTTCCCCGATGTTGAGAAGATTGCCCCCGACCATCCCACCGTGATATTCAAATTCACCGTGAACCGCCGCACGCTCCCCGGAACCGAATGCATCGACGAAAAGCACGGCATAGCCGGATTTTGCAAGCCGGATTGCGATGCCCTGGCTCTTTTCCGCGAGTCTGCCGTCGGAGAGATGCCCGTGCATCCCGACGATTCCGGGAAAAGGCCCCTTTCCGTCAGGGACATAAAGCGAAGCCGTCACATAAAAATCTTTCCGGCTCTGATAGCAGACCTCTTTGAGGGTATAACCATCAAAGCGGAGCGGGCTGCTCCAGCGGCAGTCGAGTTCAAGCCTGTGATCGACCTGAATATTCAGCTTCCTTTTCAGAGCGTCAAGCAGTCTGCAGCGTTTCTTTTTCCACTCCTCTGCGGACTGCGGCAACTGAAAGCGCCGGAAACGCTTCGCGGCTTCGAGCTTGAGTTCATTGATGATTTCTCTGTTGAACGGTTCCGTCCAGACATTCGGCAGCATTTTCCTTTTCTCCTGATTTTATTGTTTGGGAGCGCCGCAGCTCTCCCGTATGACAAGTCCGGGTTCAATGAGAAGACGCTGAAGCGGCATGGCGGGATTTGCCTTTCGCTCCAGAAGCATGTTCACCATTTTCGCGGCAAGTTCCGCAGGGTCGGCATAGCTCACACTTGTCAGCGACGGCACCGATTCTTTCGCCAGGGCAATATTTTCATTGCCTATGACACTGAAATCTCCGGGCACGGAATACCCGAGTTCATGGATACGGCGCATGACGGCGAGCGCCATTTGATCGTTATGTGCCAGAATTGCCGTGGGCAGATTCCCACCGGATTGTTTGAGAAGCCGGTCGAAAAGTTCTCCGCCCTCTCTGAACACGCCGGAAAACAGAACCTGCCAGCGTTCCGGACATCTCATGCGATACTCTTTCAAAGCCTCGAAAAAGTAAGTGTAGCGGATATCTCCGCGAAGCCCCATGACGGCGATTTTCGTATGTCCCAATGACTGAAGATAAGCAAGAACATGACGGATCATATGTTTCATGTCCAGTTGCAGAAGGTCGAAGCGGTCGTCATAATAATAGTAACCGACTACCGGAAGCCCCGGATTTTCCGGCAGGCTGTTGGGATCAATGGTAATCAGCCCCGCCAGTTTCAGCGAAAGCAGCGGGATGATTTTCGCCTGCTGATCGCCATAATTTTCATGAAACGCAAAGAACGGGAGATATCCGTGGGCAGTGATCTCGTGATGAAGTGCCGCCGCGAGTTCCGCATTGCGGAGATTGCGCGGCGTCGGCAGTGATACGCCGATCATTTTCGAGGCGCCGGTACGCAAAGTCGCCGCCGCCTGATTCGGATGAAATCCTGCCTGTCTCGCAACTTCGCGGATTCTTGCCGCAAGTTCCGGCTTCATGCGTCCTCCGTCTTTATAATTCAATGCACGTGAAATCGTCGATTGAGACAATCCAAGCCGTTTTGCAAGCTCTGTCATTGTAACGGACATAGCGTTTCCTCCTTTCAGGCATACGTATGCCTTTAAAGTAATGCAGAATCTCTGATTGTCAAATGAAATATGTCGCGGAAACAAAAAATTCTGATGTACAGTAACAGTCATCTTTTCTTTTCAGAACGTCAAACTTGGTTGCCGGGGTGCAGGGGACTCTCACCTGCCGCCGGAGCTCTCGAACTTGATAATTCAAGTTCTCGCCATTGAGCGGATTAGACCGCTCAGGCGGGGGATTTCGTGCTATGCACGACCTGCTTACGCAGTTGGACTGCGGCAAATGCAACGCACCTGCACCATATTATTCTTATAAAAACGGCAAACTTGGTTGCCGGGGTGCAGGGGATTCTCACCTGTCGTCGAATTTCATTACAGTTTCATCAGTTCGTCGAATGTCCGGCAGAGTTTCGCAATGGAGACATGGTATGCTCCGGCACTTGTTTCGTTCTGCATGCTTACAATACGCGGACAATTCTTCAGGGCGGGGATCAGCGTCTTCCAGTCGATCGTTCCGGTGCCGGGCAGATTATGCGCATCGCCGTAACCGTCATTGTCGTGCAGATGGCAGGTCACGATATGCGGCGCAAGTTTACCGAACGCATCCGCTTCCTCCACCACGCCGTTTTTCCAGCAGACATTCATGTAAGAAGCGTATTTTGCGGGATCTTTGCCCGGAGTCTTCGCCATGATGTTCGCATGTCCCGTATCAAAACAGCAGCCGAGGACCGGCGTATTGAAATAGTTCAGGAAATACAATACCTCATCCGGTGTATTTGACGGCTCGAAGCTGTTTTCAATCGCAATGATGATCCCTAGTTTTTCCGCAGCCGGAATCAGTTTTTCCAGAGACTCAACTGCCAGACGGCGCATTTCTTCAAGAGTCGTGTCCTTATAATAACAGTCGAATGCCCCGATATGCATCACATACGTGCGACAGCCGAGATCTGCGGCATATTCCATGCAAAGTTTGTGCTCCTCAATCATCGCACGGCGACGCGGGCGGTCCGTAATATTCAGATCATAGGCGATGCTCCAGAGCCCGTGACACTCGAAAATCTTCATGCCGCTTTCGCGAAGCCAGCCAAGCAGCGTCGTATAAAACCCCGGTTCCTTCACCAGACGCTTTCCCCATTCATCCGTCAGGACAACGCTCTCCGCACCATTGTCCGCAAACTCGCACAGAATGTTGGTGACGAAATCGTCATTGATCTTTTTCCACGGGAAAAAGTGCGACAAGGGAATCTCTTTCATAAACTCTCTCCTCCGTTGTTTTCAGAAATCTGTTGCTCTATCGGTAAAATGATATCGAATGCGGCACCCCGTCCGGGCAGATTGCAGCATTGAAGCCACCCGTTGTGGGCAAGAATCGTCCCGTATGCCATGGCAAGCCCCATGCCGGTCCCCTTGCCTACGGGTTTCGTGGTAAAGAACGGCTCGAATACACGGGCTTTGACGGCAGGGTCAATTCCGGTACCGGTATCCTCCACCCGGATTGCACACAGTTTCCGGCGGGAATCCAGCTTCACCTCCGGCGGAGGATCGAGCTCAATTCCCATCGCATGCGGTTCACCGATGCGGATCGTAAGAATCTGTTCCTCGGAATCGGGGTTCGACTGCATTGCGTCTTTGGCGTTGATCATCAGGTTGAGAAGCGTCTGCTGAAGCTGAATCGCATCGCCGCGGACAATATACTTCCTCCCGTCGTCAATGATGCGGAACGTGATGCCGGACTGGGTCCCCGGAAGAAAGAGTTCCGCACATTTATCCACCAGCATACGGATATCCACATCCACGTTCTGATAGTTGCCCTTTCTCGCAAAACTGAGCATCTGGGAGGTCAGCGTCCCGGCAAGCTCGGTGATATGGTCGATCTTGTCCAGATTGCGCCGGATATCTTCGTCCTGCACTTCATGCATGTATTTGATGATATCGAGATGCCCCTGAATCGCATGGATGTAATTGTTGAAGTCATGAGCGATTCCTCCGGCGAGACGCCCGATCGCCTCCAGCCGCTGACGGTGCGACAACTGGGAGTGCCACTCCTCCCGCTCGCGTTCCAGCTTCCGCCGTTCGGTCACATCACGCCCGAATGTGATCAGCAGAGGAGCATTTTCGAACGGGATCATCGTAATGGAAAGATCAATCTCCGTCCCCTTCTCCGGCACAATGATGGAACAGGAGACGGAAGAACTCTCCGAGGCTTTCGGATAGCCGGAATCCGTGCGATGCTCCAGAAGATGCAGCCAGACCTCCGGATTCAGTCCGGCGACCTCCTCGAACGAGTGGTTGATCACCTCGGAAAAAGTATCCGCCCCAAGCATCTTCAGCGCGGCGCGGTTCGCATCCAATACCCAGCCGGTCTCATTCATGACAATAATCATGTCGCTGGCATTCTGGACCAGCATCCTGTAACGCTCCTGTGACTCGCGGAGATTCTGCTCCAGCTTGAGAGCGCGTCCGTAGCCGCCGAAAAAAGCCAGAATAATATCGAGAGTGCGCCGTGACTCTCCGGGATTTTCATGGCTGATCCGGGAGAGATAAATCGTCGTCGGAATACTCAGAATCACCACAAAGATCGCGCGCGCAAAGTAGGAAGCCGTGATATGGCTCCACCACTCCGGCGTCCCCCAGTAGGCGATCGTGACAAAAACGATATGATCGATCAACTGGATCAGCAGCAGTGAGCCGGTTACAGTCACATACAGACGGCACCGCAGATTCGTCAGCCGCTGGAAGAAAATCGGCAGGAGAAAGAGGTCGAAAGTCAACGAAATCACGGTGGCTGCCATGAGCCGCAGGCTTGCTGACAGCAGGAACCCCAGAGATTCCGCCGCAACTCCCTGCCCGATCGTATATCCGGGCCAGGTCGTCTGCACCTGCGTGATCGAGGCGAGATAAACGTAGAAGCCGAGCGCCGCCATCACGCCGATGATCAGCCGCTGGGCGGAAAGCGTGCCGTCCGTCACATAAACCACGACAAGGATCGCAAGAAACGGCAGGGAAAGCACCGACGAAGAAAGCGGGAAATCCAGACTCTGATACCCGATCAGCATCCGCAGTCCGGTCGCACCGGCGAACTGGGTGAAGATCAGGAGAACTCCGGCGGCGATGTAGAACGGAGTCGCGCCGAGCACTTTGCGCAAGCCGTGAAGAATCAGCAGTCCCACGAGAATGAAAGTCATCTCAAGAATGGTGAGACAGCATCCGTAAAAGATTTCCACCGTATCCGTTTCCTTTTTTATTCCTGAAGGAATTTTCTCAACAGCGCCGCCCTGACGACATCCCGGTTCTCCTGATTCAGCTCATGCCCTTCGTATTTCTGAAGATGCGCCGCCTGCACCAGAAGGAAAAGCTCGTTGACCGTATGAATATTCACAGACTGAAACATATTCAGATCCACCCCGAGCCGCAGGGCGGAAAGGCAATTCAGGGATTCGTCTCCGGTGATGATATAGGAATGCTTCAGCAAGCCGTAAGCGCGTCCGATATGGTTCATCAGGTAGCACTGGCGGTTCGCAAGAAGCAGGGCGCGCGCTTTCTTCTCATGGGCGATGATCTGCGAAATCACGGTGGAAAGCCGCCGGATGATCTGATCTTCGCTCTCTCCGAGTGTACTCTGGTTGGAGATCTGGTAAAGATTGCCGAGAGTCTGGCTGCCCTCCCCGTAAAAGCCACGCACCGCGAGCCCCAGCTTGTTGACTCCCTGCACGACAGCCTGAATCTGATTCGTCAATACAAGCCCCGGCAGGTGGAGCATGACCGACGCACGCATTCCGGTGCCGAGATTCGTCGGGCAGGAGGTCAGATAACCGAATGTTTTATCGAAAGCAAACGGAAGCTGCACTGAAAGTTCGTCGTCAAGACGGTTGATCTGCTGCCAGATCTCATTCAACTGAAATCCGGGGGCAAGCACCTGAAGCCGCAGGTGATCCTCCTCGTTGATCATGACGAATGCTCCCTGTTCCCGGTTCGTCACCAGCCCGGAACCGTGGCGCGGATTCAGAAATTCACGGCTGATCAGGTGCCGTTCCAAAAGAAAACGGCGATCCAGTTCAGAAAGTTCATCCACCCTGAACACGCTGGTATTGGAATCTTTCATCGAATCCACCTTTCCGAGAGCGCTGAACACGGAATCGCGGATTCCGCCAAGGGTGGCGTCGTCGGAACGGATCGGAAAAGGCTCCCCGGATAAATTTCGTGCAAGGCGAATCCGGCTGCTGATCGCAATGTCATCCTCCGGTCCGTTGTCCATCAGCCAGCAGACAGGCTGCCGGAACAGGTTGTCGATCTGTTCATCCGGCATGGCTGTCCTCCCCGTCAAGCTCTTTTTTCAACTCTATGATTCTGTCCCGGAGAACAGCGGCTTCTTCATACTCCTCATTCCTGATCCGCATTTCCAGCTCCTGCTGGCAGTCGGCGATCTTCTTGCGGAGAGCTACTTTCTCAATCACATCCTCGGTCTTATGGTTCGTTTCATGATTTTGCGGAACCTTTCCGAGATGAGTGCATCCGCGGTGCATGTTTCCCAGCACGCCGGCAAGCGCTTCCGAAAAAACAAGATAACAGTCGGGACACCCCAGGCGCCCGGTCTTGCGGAAACGTTCCGTATCCCAGCCGCAGGTTCCGCATTTCACGGCGGCGGCAGGCGCGGCGTCTTCGGGAGCGTCCGCACTCTCCGCAGCTTTCTCATTCGTGAAATTATAAAGCATCTCGGCAAGGTTGAAACTCTGGAGAATCGGCTCTGTTTCCGCTTTCTTCGAGGCGCATTCGCCGCAAAGGTGAAACACCTTCTTCTCGCCGTTGATGATTTCCTGCACATGAATCGTGGCAGGATTCTTATTGCAGATCTGGCACAGCATGGAAACAGCTCCTTGTCAAAATTCAGAATGAAACGTTCACATCTCCGCTGAGCGTGTGCGGCGGCGGGACAATAAAACAGCCGGAGGTGTTGTTCCAGTCACGGTCCCAACTGTTCAGCATCAGAGGATCGGTCGGGGGTCCCCACGGATTGACATCGACAATCAGAATTTTACCGCTGGCGGTAAAGTAGATGTCCATCGCGCAGTCGCGCATTTCCAGAATCGGAGCAATTTCATTCACGAATTTTTCAGCCTTGGACCAGTAGGCATCTTTCAGCTTCACCAGACGCCGGAAGTGGCGGATGAGCCAGTATTGGCTCATTGCCAGCAATTTGCCTTCGCGGATGAAAAGCCGGTATTCACGGGTCACATCCATGCGGCGGAACGGGCGGACACAGATGCAGGAAACGGTTCCGGCGGCAGCGGCATTGCGCACTTTCGAACTCTCGGCAAGAACCGCCCATGCACTTTCCGCGGAACTTACCGCGCCGCGCTTCTTGAGAAAACGCTCCGTATCGGTGGGAGCGGCGGAATCCACGGAGACGAAACGCGAACCGCTGAAAGTTCTCAACGCAAGCTTCAATCTCGGAATCAGGGCGGCAACCACGGCTCCGGAAGTCTCGCCTGCGGCAAGAGCGGCGATTTCGGCATCTTTCAGGGTCAGGAACACAGCAGGAAAACTGTTCGAGGACAGCTTCGGATACCAATCCTGCATTCTGAAAAAGTCATAGTTCTTTACAATGAATCCCATGCTTCACCTTCTTTCGTTAAAATATGTCTTCATCATCCTTTTTCGGCGGATTCAACTGCTTCTGAATACGGCTGAACACCACCAGATGATAAATGAAAAATGCAATGAAAAATACCGTCTGGAAACTCAGGAACGGAACTCCGATTCCGGAAAGCAGCGCGGCGATGATCAGCGGAGGAACCGCAGCATACAGAGTAATGACCAGAACCGTCCGGAAACTCATCCGGCGCTCCTGTGCGTTGGATGACCAGAAATACTGCGCCAGCGCAAAGAAGAAAACCGTAAAAACTCCCAGCATGGACATCCCGAAAAAAGCCATGCAGAATATCACGAAAGCCACACCGGAAATCATCTGCCCGGCAACAACAGACGGGTTGTCAACGGAATTACCGTACGGCCAGAGAGACTGGTTTCCGATTTTCTCCCCTTTTTTCAATCTGAAACCGTCCGACAGATACGCGCCGAGCTCGGTTTTCGATTCCATGAGCCGCATCATCGGAATTTTCTTTGCCAGATCGCCGTCCGGCACCGAACTCATCACCATATATTGCTCATGTGCTGCATCCGGCATACTGCGGAACCACGTGATGATTGCGCGGTCCAGCAGGACAATCCCGCAATCGGAATCCCACTTTTTTACAGCATCCGCCTGAAACGTGCCGCCGGGAAAATAATCAAGCCGCATCATCGGATTCAAAATGTAGCTCTGTGCATGATCGGGATTTTTCAGGAGACGGATTCCCGCATCCTTTGAAATCTTCACTCCGCCGACCTGTTCGAAAAGGACATTGCAAACACGTTTGATCTCCCTGCCGATGAAATAAGAGTTCACTGCGGCAAGAGAGAAAGAAAGCAGAAAGATCAGCAGGACAAAATGAAAAAACGCGCGCCAGAGGGAACGGTTCATCAATTGCAGAAATACCGTCGTTCCGGTGCAGACTTGAAACACTGTCCTGAAAAAATTCATAGGCTAGGAAACCAGTCGTTTAATTGTATAATCTTTATTGCCGGACTTTCTGATGATCTTTTCCAGCTCCGGCAGCATCTCCTCGAAATCCGGCGATTTCACTCTCTGGACATACACCACGCCGTCCAGATGGTCAAGCTCATGCTGAATCGCACGGGCAAGAAGCCCGCCGCAGTCCAACTGAATCATCGGTCCGTCCAGAATCTGCGCCTTCAGCACGACCGAAACCGGACGCTCCACCGGAGCATAAACTTTCGGAACGCTCAGGCACCCCTCTTCACGGGTCTCCAGCGCTTTGGAAAAAGAAACGATCTCCGGATTGATGAGCACAACCGGCATCTTCGGGCAAAGTTCCATTTCACCCGGAGAAAGCGGCATAACAACATTGCCCGCCTTGTCCGTCGGCGGATCGACATGCAGAGCAACCATGCGCAGAGTCACACCGACCTGCGTTGCGGCAAGCCCGATTCCATCTTTTGCATACATCGTCTCAATCAGCTTTTTCCCGAACTCGCGGATTTCATCGTCAATTTTCTGAACCGGTTTCGCCTTCACATGCAGAACCCTGTCCCCGAGCGTCCTGACGGACATCACTTTCTTTTTGCCTATATTAAGCATCATTTCACCTCAAATTACTGTGCAGCCGGAAGCGCAAGCGTCTTTCTGATCCGGACCGCGCACGCCGCCGTCCCGATCACCGCCGCGGTTTCATACATACTGCCGCCGACCGTCACGCCGGTCACAGCGACACGCAACGGCTGATTGAGCTTGCACGCGCCCATGCCGTTCTCCTCCTCCACTTTGCGCAAAGCCGTCTCGACTTCGGCGTCCGTCATGGAGGGGCTCTTTTCAAAAAGATCGGCAAGCATGGCAAGCGCCTTGCGCGTCGTCTCGTCCGAAAGCAGTTTACGGAATCCTTTCGGATCGTATTCCAGTTCATCCGTAAAGAAATATCTCCACGAATTCACATCCTGATACGTTTTCGTGCGCGACTGCATCAGAGCCGCCACCTTGCGGAAAAGTTCACGATCCGCATCGGCACGCCAATCCCAGCGGGCGGCAAAATCCCAAACCTCGGACTCGAATCTCTCAAAAGGCATCTCGGCAATATACATGCCATTCATATTCGCCAGTTTCACAAGGTCGAACTGCGCAGGAGAACGCTGGGCGCGGTCAATCGAAAAAGCCTCGATCAGCTCCTGCTTCGTCATTTTCTCGCGGTTGTCGCCGGGAGACCATCCCAGAAGCGAAAGGTAATTGAACAACGCCTCCGGCAGGAAACCTTTCTCGCGGAAATCACCGACGAAAGCATCCCCGTCCCGCTTGCTGTAAGGTTTTCCGGCGGCGTTGACCAGCATCGGCAGATGCGCATAGGACGGCGGCGTGAAACCGAGTGCCTGAAACAGGAAAAGATGACGGTAGGTGTTCTCCACATGGTCGTCGCCGCGCACAATATGCGTCACCCGCTGTGTCACGTCGTCGCAGACATTCGCAAGGTGGAATACAGGGCTTCCGTCGCTGCGGATGATGATCAGATCCTTGATTCCGTCCAGCGGCTTCGCCAGTTCGCCTTTCACAAGGTCATTGTAAAAAGCTTCGCGGCGCGTAAACTCGAAAGCGGCGGCGCCTTCGATCACTTTCGGCTCGACAAGCCCTTCGATCTCTCTGATATTGGAGGAGTCCAGCGTGAAAATCACATTTCCGGCGGAATCGAAAACATTCAGATCCTTGAATCCGGCAAGGCCGCCGGCATTCTCAACGGTTTTGCCCTTGTGGTTGACTGTCGACCAGATCAGTCCGGCGCGTGAAACGGAGAAAACGGAACCGGGCGCAAGCTCGGTCCTGATGCGTCCGCACTGACGGACAAACGGATAAGAGTCGCACTCATACGGCAGACGGAACAGAACCGGAGTTCCGTTCTGTCCGGGGTTCAGCTCGTAGGCGTAACCTTTGGCAATCAACTCGCGCGCCGCCTCCTTGTGATGCCCGCTCTGCGAGGTCTGATACATCACTTCCCCGTCGTAGTCCAGACCGAGCCACTTCATGCATTCAAAAAGCGCATCGATCGCCTGTTTCGTGGAACGTTCGAGGTCCGTATCCTCAATGCGGAGAAGAAACTCCCCTCCGCAGTGCCGGGTGTAAAGCCAGTTGAAAATGGCGGTTCTGATGTTGCCGATGTGTACCTGCCCCGTAGGGGAAGGTGCGAATCTGGCTCTGAAATCCATGATGCTGCTCCTTGAAATAAAGTATGCGCAAAAGTTGTCTGGACCTTTGCGCCGCTGAAAAATAATACAACTATAGTTTGACAATCAGGCTCCGCAGGAGTTCCCCTCCGGAGCCGTCTGCACGGTAAAAACAATCAATATTCACCCGTTGCCGCGGTAAGCTGAGCTTTGGCGTTATGCATGTTGATGACATAGGTCGCCAGAGAAGTCTCGGCATTGACGAGGTCACGCTGAGCTTCATTCAAACGGGTCAGCTCGGTATTGCCGGCGCGGTATTCCTCCTCCACAAGGTCACGGATCTTCCGGTAAAGTTCCAGACTTTTCTGTGAAATCTTGACCTGCTTCAGGCATGTCAGATAATTATCATATGCGGTTCTGACTTCGGCAACCACGGTAATCCAGGTATTTGCCAGAGAGTAGTCACTCTGCAGCATTGCCGCCTGATAATTTCTCATCGTGAAAAACGTCTTGCCGCCGCTGAACAGTTCCCAGGAAACATTGCCGCCGTAATTGAAGTTGAAAGACTCATACTTCTGAGTACGGCTCCCCGTGGTATTGCGCAGTTCAGACCCGTCGTAAGCTTTGGTGCGTGTCTGCCCCACGGTATAACCGACACTGGCATTGAAAGAAACCGTCGGGCCGAACGAACAGATCGATCCCCAGTAATTGTATTTGGCGACTTCCAGAGCCTCGCGGTAGGCTTTGAGGTCGGGACGGTTCGCCAGCGCGGTATCAAGGTAAACGGCAAGAGTGGAAAGCACTTCTCCGTCGGGAGACGGCACTCCGGGGAACTGGATTTCTTCAGGAATCGTTCCTTCGGTCAACCCCATCAGTTGCGCCAGAGCGTATTTGGAGGCGGCAAGCTGATACTGTGCCGCATACAAATCAGACTCTGCGGAGTTGTAATATGCCTTGAAGTTGAGCACGTCGCTCAGGGGAACCGCGCCGACTTCGAACTTCAATTCATTTTCTTTCAACTGCGAGTTCTGGAACTTCATGTTTTCCTGAGCGATCTTTATCTGGGCTTTCGCAAGAAGGATGTCATTGTAAGTATAGGCGACAGTCCTGATGAGGATACGTCTCGCATCCAGTTCCAGCGCTTCGCTCTGTTTCCAGTTGTGCCGCGCGGCAAGGAGGTTCATTTCTCTCACGAAAGAGTCGAACAGCAGCCAGTTCGCGCTGGCGCTCGGCGTATTTTCAAAGGTTCTGGAACCGTTCTGCGTGATGCCGTACACATTGTTCGGTTCATTGAAGCTCTGCTGAATCGAATAACCGGCGGTAATGGTGGGCATGTAAGGAGCAAATGCCGCATAATATGCCGCGCGCGCTCCGACAACCGCGAAATACTTCGTTTTGAAGTCGGGGTTGTTCTGGACGGCGAGGTTCTGAGCGTCTTCCAGCGTCAGAAGCTTCTGTGTAATATCCAGCTTCTGGTGTTCCGCGCCGGGAATACTTGTGAAAGCGCTTCTGGAGACCGCCACCGGCGGTTTCGGGTAAGAGGTGCACCCTGCGAGGATAACGAGCCCCGACAGAGCAAATGCTGCTGCAATCCGTTTCTTGTCCATTTCGTAAAAATCCTTTAGCCTGTTTATAAAAAGCCCTACGACCTGCTGTTTTGCTACCCATCTACTTATAAAGAGGGTATTATACACTTATTTTTGCGCTAATTCAAACTTGATAACCCTCTGAAATGCTTTTTTTATTAAATTATTTTACTCCTGAAATAAAATTCTCATCCATTTTTCTTCTGAAAACGTAAAAAATCCGGGGAACAATCCAATACGCTGTTCCCCGGATCAGGCAAGCCACAGGTTTCAAGCATCGAAGTTCAACATACGTTTCCGGCAATGCACAAAGAACAACCGGCACGGGAAGAACTGTGCAGAGCCCCGTTCTATTTTGCGGATGCGTCAACAGGGCGAATCTTTACGGGTTTCCAGATTCCGTGGGCACCTTTGGAGGCGTGTGTCTTTACGATCAGCAGATTTTTCCCGCCTGTATTGATATTTTCCGTTCCGGCGTGGACAATAAACGGTTCGTTCCAAAGGATACCGACATCAACGCCCTCGGATTTCACCGTGTGTTCGCCGATCAGTTTCCCATTCAGGTAAACCCATGCCTGTTCATCAACTCCCTCAAAAAGAATATCCATGGACCGCGCCGCCCAGTCCTTCGGAACGGTAAAAACCGTCGCATACCAGCCGGTTCCGAGATAAGGGCCGACCGATGTCCTTTCCAGCCGAGCCGGAACATCAACTTTTGTCCAGCGTTCCGAAGAAAAATTCCGCAGCAGCATCTCCTTTGCCGGAAGCCCGGCATTCCTGACATCTTTCCTGAAAAACCAGTCCGAATGGAAGTCAAGCCAGCCGGTTCCGGCATTCAGTTTCGGACGCTCTTTCTTTTCCTCCGGATTTTTCCTGATATAATCCAGGCGGAACTCAACCAGAGACAGTTTGCCGTCCTGATCTTCCGTTCTTCGCGTTACACTGAAGCGCAGGTAAAAAAGATTCCGTCCGGCAACCAGGGAAGACAAATCGACTTTTCTCTTTTCCAGATCAGATGCCACCAGCTGATATTCTTTCCCGTCATATGATATTTCCAAACGATTGGAGATATCCTTCGCCCGGGCGAAAATCGACAAATCCGCACTGACGAAACTGTTGTCCTTCCCTGCATTATACAGATAAACGACATATCCTCCCGCAGCCTTTCCCGGCAGAGTCAATCCCCATTTGCCGGGCCGGAGCCCCTTGATCTCTTTCACGGCACTGTATTTGAATTCTCCAATCCTCAAGCGAGGATCAGAAAAATACCTGAACCTGCCCTGCATGAAATCCTCCAGTCCCTGATAACCGCCTTTCTCGGCGAACAGTGCGGCGGGATAATCCGCGATGAACTCCTTTTCATGGGCACGCCGGAAATCAATCAGTTCCTTGAGTTTTCCACGGGCGGCTGAAAACTGATTCTTTTGGAAAAGACGGCTGAATTCCACACAGATCCTGGCATGTTTCAAACCGTTCCGCAGGAAACGCACCCGTTCAGCAAACTCAGCTTTTTTCGACTTCTTCGCATCCTCAAGAGCTTTTTCCAGAATTTTTCCAGGTTCATCAAAAACTTCAAGGGGGTAATAATCCGCCGCCTGCTGCGCATTGCCGTATTCCACGCCTCCGTGAGGAAGCTTTTCAGTAAAGGCGATCCAATAATCGAAATATCTCCGGACCTGTCCGGCAGCGGGTCCGAACGCGGAATAATATTCATCCAAGACGGAATCCAGATCAAGCGACGGGTCCGTGCCGAGCCGCATATGCATATAGAGCATCGGCCCTTTGGTTGCCCAGTATCCAAGCAGACTGTCATAATCGAAACCGACCATACCGTTCCGTCCTGCGAACCGGAGCATTTCCCCGCTTTGTTTCAGCTCCAGCGCAGGAATGGTGTAGCCGGACAACAGGTAATTCGGGCGGTAATGCATCTGAATTCCTGTTTTCCTCCAGCCGCTCCAGATATCCATGATCTCCTTCGCGCTGCTCTCCTTCATAGGGTAATAACATTCCACGCCGGAACCCCACGGGACAAATTTTCCGTACATCCAGGAAAGATCGGGATTGCCGGTCGGAGGCATGATATAGTCCATATACATCAGAATGCTGATCTTGACGCGGGGATTGCGTTTCCTTGCCAGTTCCCGCACATTCCGGGCATAACGCAGATAACGGTTTGCAGTCGAATACCCTTTGAACCCGGACGGCTGCGGCTGGTCCCATGACATACATTCACGGCATCGGCAGAACCCGCGGGTGTCGGCTTCGCCGAGCCCGATCCATTCGCCGCCGTCCCAGAGTTTTCCGACAATGAATTCCGCCAGCCCCGGATTGGATACGCACAACCTTGCGGAACGACCTCCGGCAAAAGGTTTTCTCGTTCCGTCATCCCCCATTGCAAACCATTCCGGATGAGTTTTCCCATATTTCCCCCACCAGTGGTCAAGATGACTGGCAGGGGCGGGCAGCGGAGCGCTGTCACCCTCCTGATAAACCAGCAGATATTTTCTCAATTCACGGCAATAATCGGCAAGTCCCTCCTTACTGAAAGAAAGCTTGTCCGTCTCTTTCGCCGCCTGTCCCCGGAAGAACGGAGTCAGCACCTGCCAGATTCTGTATTTACGGTATTGAAACGCCGGAGCCCCCGTGATATTCAAATCGCCGTCAACCGCAAGAACCTTTTTTTCCGGGACATAGGTTCCGAGTTCGCCCGGCCAGAGCCAGCGGATACCGGAAAATGTACTGAGAAAGCGGTAAACACCGTAAAGCGTCCCGCGCCGGGCGTCCCGGACAATGCCGTTCTCCGTCCAGATCAGACGTCCGTTTTCCTGTTTCGAGCGTTTGGCATCCGGCTCATACAGCAACGGCTTTCCGTTCTCGCCGCCGACAATGAACAAACCGCCGTCAACCGCCTTGATCGCATAAGACTCTCCGGAGAATGTCTTCTGCCCCAATCCGGCACGTTCGGCAGCTTTTGTCGCACCGATGTAAATTCTTATCTGTTTTCCAGCCGGAAGGTCCGACTCACGGACAAGCGGCAGTTCCGCGCCCGTGGATTTTTTCAGATACGAAGCCAGTTCCCGCGCGGCATATTCCGCAACGGGAGCAGGCATGTCCGCAGTCACAATGACCGCCTGCGGCTCCCGGTTCTCCACAAGGATCAGTTTCTCTTTCGCGCAAACAATCCCGCCTGCGGCAAGGATCGACAACAGCAATATATTTCTCATCATATTCAAATTCTCCAGATGATTTGTTGATTATTTACCATGTGCCAGCCCAGCAATTACCGCCCCAGCCAAGTGTGCCGTGAGGATTTGCAGGATAGGTGCCGTAAGTCGGAATCAGAACCTTGACCAACACTCCATGACCGTCCAGATAAGCGATATTCAAAGCCCTGTCATGCCGCGGATGCGGCAGTTTCGCTGTCGACGGCAGCTCTCTGACCTCGCTCGCCCCTCTCCCTGTTATATTGGCAGGATCGCTGATGGAATCCATCAGAAGATAAGTTTGCGTCGGACGCTTGACCTTTGATATTTTCAGCGCATTCGTGACAGGAGCGATCCTTCTGTTAATGCCGATCCCGACATAGGCATAAGCCGTTTTCCACTTCTCCAGCTGCTTCTGATTGCCGCCCCCCAAATTACCCAGAGTCGGGCAGACCATCATCGTCGGTGATTTTACAAAACCGTTCTCAAGCAGTGTGTTGACCCACGTTTTCAGCCCTGTGTTGTCCTCTGTATAAGGCGGCAGATGATCGGAATAATCGCCGGTGTACATAAGAAGCACGGAAGCGGTCTGCTTATGATTGTTCAGGCAGGAGATTGTCTGCGCCTTTCTCCTTGCCATCCCTAAAGCAGGTAAAAGCATGGCTGCAAGAATCGCGATGATCGCAATCACAATAAGAAGCTCTATCAAGGTAAACTCCTTCCGATACGCCGGAAACTTTTTCTTTTGTTTCGACATGGCAAAATCTCCTGTTTCTATGATTTTATATTGATTTCGGTATATATTATAGTATATTCCCATGAAATGACAATAGCAGAAGTGACAAAAAAATATGCAGAAATGATAAAAATGAAGAAACAGAATCAATTCATGAAATTAGAGGACATCGCAAAAAAACTTCCGGGTTACGAATCCAGCACCCCCGGTTTTCCACTGGAGCCTCCACTGGTTCCGGCGGAACTGCAGTTCTATTTCCACTCCCCCCGGACAGAACGGCACACTCCCATTCATTTCCTTCATGAAAAATACATCATGCTGTTCTGCATCCGTGGAAACAGACAGATAGAACTGGACGGGAAAGCCTGTCGGCTCCATCCGAACGATTTTCTTCTGATCCCGCCCGCCTGCAACCACACGAACAATATGCCCCCGGCAAACCCGGATATGAATCAGGATTATGATTATGCCATTCTTTACGCTTCATTTCTTTTGCCGGACTGCGGGAAAAAACTGAAATCACTGGTCAGGCAGGTCTTTCCTCTGCGATACAGCGAGGTCAGACTGCTCAGGAAAAGCACGGAGCAGTTTCTGGAATGTTACGCCGGCGACAATTTCGCAGGAATGGAATCCGCCTTCTCTTTCGGACTGTTCCTGATGCGTCTTCTGGAACGGCGTTTCCAGGCAGGACAGGCTTCCCGCAATTATGTCGATAAAAACATTCTTCTGCTTGAACGCATCCAGAGTTATATGTTCGCACATCTGAGGAAAGGACTCACGATCCGCGAAATCGCTAGAGAACTGGGAGTTTCACCATCTCTGCTGCGTCTCACTTTCCGAAAAGAGATGAAAGTCTCGCTCGGACGCTACATCCAGACGCGCATCATGCACAAAATCGAACCCATGCTGCGCTCCACTGACATGTCCGTCTCCGAAATCGCCGCGGAAATGGGTTATCAGACGGAAAGTTCCCTCATCCGGGCATTCAAACGGGAATCCGGCATGACGCCGCAGCAATTCCGCAGGCATAAGAGGTCGCAGGAATGAACTGTTCATTCCATATTTGCAACTTCACTCTTTCATTATATATTATATACTTTCCCGAAATTCGAAAAAACATAACTTGAAACTTGCTTCATGGATGAATATTTTGATGTTGTTGTGATCGGCGGCGGACATGCCGCCTGCGAAGCGGCTCTGGCGGCGGCGCGGGCAGGTGCGCAGACTCTCATGCTGACTCTGAATCTGGATCACATCGCCCAGATGAGCTGCAACCCGTGTATCGGCGGCATTGCCAAAGGGCACCTCACACGGGAGATCGACGCGCTCGGCGGTGCCATGGGACTCATCGCCGATGCATCCGCGATTCAGTTCCGGATGCTTAATCTTGCCAAAGGGCCTGCGGTCTGGTCTCCCCGCGCGCAATGTGACAAAGTCGAATACCAGCGCGCCATGAAACGTTATCTCGAACAGGCGGAGAATCTGGAAATCAAGCAGGCGCTCGTCACCGGATTCCTGACTCAAAACGATGCGGTATGCGGCGTCGAAACAGAGTTCGGAGACCGTTTTCACGCAAAAGCGGTCGTGGTCGCGACGGGAACCTTTCTCTCCGGCAAACTGCACTACGGACTCCGCAGTTTTCCCGGCGGGCGCGCCGGAGACCCTCCTTCAGCGGAACTTGCCGCGGCGATCAGGGAACAGTTGAAGCTTCACGTCGGGAGGCTCAAAACCGGAACGCCGCCGCGCGTTCTTGCAAATTCCATTGATTTCTCCGATATGGAATTTCAGGCTTCGGACACGGTCGAGGAACGGTTCTCCTATTTTCCCGATGAAACCGTCCGCCCGTGCGCCGAGCATAAAAATCTGCCATGCTATCTGACGCACACCAACCAGGAGACCGCCCGGATCGTGCGCGACAATCTCGACAAGGCGCCGATGTACAACGGGCTCATCAAAGGAATCGGCACGCGCTACTGTCCCTCTTTCGAGGATAAAGTCGTCCGCTTCCCCCAGCATGAACAGCACCATGTCTACCTCGAACCCGAGGGGGAATTCACGGAGGAATATTACGTCAACGGGCTCTCCACCAGTCTGCCGCCGGAGATTCAGATCAGGCTACTGAAGACGATCCCCGGCATGGAGCATGTGAAAGTCACGCGTTATGCCTACGCGATTGAGTATGATTTCGTCTACCCGGAGGAACTCGACCGCACCATGTCCGTAAGGAAATGGAAAGGGCTCTATCACGCGGGACAGATCAACGGCACCAGCGGCTATGAGGAGGCGGCAGGTCAGGGGTTGCTGGCGGGACTGAACGCCGCACGCTTCGCCGCCGGTCAGGACGGCGTCGAGTTCGGGCGCGATTCTTCTTATCTCGGTGTGCTTGCGGACGACATCACGACCAAGGAAATCGTCGAGCCTTACCGCCTGTTCACCAGCCGCGCGGAACACCGTCTGTTCCTGCGCCAGGACAATGCGGATTTCCGGCTCGCCCCCCTCGCCCATTCGCTCGGTCTGCTTCCTCAGAAAAAATATGACCTGTTTCTCCGGTATTCCGAAAAATGCGCCTCCGCGGAAGGCGTCTGCAAGGCGACGCGCCTCAACGGACGGCTGTTATGGGATCACCTGAAAGACACGCACGGAGTCCTCGACAATGCGAATCCACCGTTTGCACCGGAAACCATCGGGCTCTCCGCCGGCGATCCGCTCGACCGCCGCGTTTTCCGCCAGATCGCGATCCTTGCGCATTATGAAGGATATATGAAGCGGGAAGAACAGGCGATCGCCAAACTCCGCGCCCTGGAGTCATGGCGCATTCCCGAAAACATGGATTACTCCGCAATCACGGGGCTGCGCAATGAATCGCGCATGAAACTCTCGAAAATCAGGCCTTCGACTCTTGCGCAGGCGGGACGCATCGACGGCGTCACCCCGCCGGAAATCGCTCTCCTGCAGGTGTATATCGTGCGCATGAAACATGACGCAAAAAAGTCACAGGCGCCGGAGTAAGACATCATGAGCGAAGAAACCATCAGCCAGCCCCGCCCGTTTCCGGATACCGTCCGGCGGCTTTGCGCGAAAAAGTTCGCACTGGCGTCTCTGATCCTCTGCCTGCTCTACCTCGGCGCCGCAATCTTTGCGGAAATTTATACCGGATATTGTGAAGCGAAAGAGATTGAGCCGGTCTATCAGGTGCAAAACCACGCGGAACGTTTTCAGGCGCCATCCTGGAAGCATCCGCTCGGAACGGACTATCTGGGGCGGGATGTGCTGCTCCGGGCGGTCTTCGCGGCAAAAACTGCGGTCAAAGTGGGAATCATCGCTTCGGTCATTTCGGCGGCGGTCGGGGTATTTCTCGGGATCTGCGCCGGCTATTTCGGCGGCTGGATCGACGATGTTGTCGAATGGCTCTACAGCACATTCGCCTCCATGCCCTCCCTGCTGTTCATCCTCGCTTTCGCCCTGCTCGTATCGAAGGGATTCCTTTTCGGTCCGCTGGAAAAAGCGTTTGCGGCAACGGCGCATCTGCTGCGGACGGAACCCGGAATGCTGGCGGTCTATCTCGGAATCGGGCTGACCGGCTGGGTGTCGCTCTGCCGCGTGGTGCGCGCGGAGACCATGCGCCTGCGGGAACGCCAGTATGTGCTTGCGGCAAAAGCGCTCGGACAGACCAATTTCAGGATTCTGTTCCGCCATATTCTCCCGAATCTCATGCATCTGGTAATCGTCTACTTCACGATGCGCTTCGCATTTGCGATCATGACGGAAGTGATCGTCAGCTACCTCGGGCTCGGCGTCCAGTTCGAGCCGAGCTGGGGCGTGATGATCGCGGACGGGCAGGAACGTCTATGGCGCGGTATCTGGTGGGAGGTCGGAGGTGCGACACTTTTCATGTTCATTCTGGTTCTTGCCCTGAACATTCTGGGCGACTCTCTCCGCGACGCCCTTGATCCGCGGCTTTCGGAGTAACAGCCTTTCCTCTCCTGTCAGCAGCTTGACAATCCGCGAACACAGATAGCCGATCATTGTCTGTGAGGCAAGAAAGAGAAAACAGACGAACTCCTCCGAACACCGCAAATCCCGAATGGCAATACAAAGCAGTTTATACATGCAGAATGAAAGAATGTACCCCGGCAGCATCAACCATCCCATGATGATGGAAATCGGAACATCCGCACCATGAGCGGTATGCAAGATGCTTCTCATCGGCACATGCCGGCTGAGATACCAGTAGACACATCCGAGCAGCGGGAAAAAGAGAAAAACAAGACGGTATATCTTTATTTCCTTTTTCATCAGATTCTGAAATATCATGATGATTCCCTCCTCTCATTTTTTATGATACCATATCGTCGTTTCATGAAAAAATCAAATAAAACAGGAAGTCAATCTTTGCGGTTCCATGGATTCTTGAAATCATATTTTCCATTCCGGTTTGTTCCTTTTTCAAGTTCTTCCCGTCCTTCCGGTTCCTTTCCAGTCATACAGTATGGAAAAATACTTAAAAAAAACGAAATATTGTTGAATTTCCGCTTTCATTTTTCTTACAATGGATTATTGTTTCAAATTAGAAGGGTCACACGTGCGAAACAGAACGGTTTCATACGTGAGACGTTAATATATACATAGAATAATTAGGCGAACACGGATCACACGTTTGACCTGAAAGTCTCGTGATTTATGGTAATATTTGCAGTAACAGAAAAATATGCGAAAGATTCCAATGCATCGGCAGGGATGTTTTGTCCTCCCGGCTGTATGGGAGTCGCACATACGCTTCAAAGCAAAATTGAGGGCGCGGCGATCTCATCCGCCGGTTTTTTCTTTATGAAAATGTAATAGATCAGGCAACAGGCTTTCAGGACATGCGGTTTTTCCGTTCCGCTTCATGGCACGGTACAACCAGATGAAGCAGTTTTATTTTGAAACAGCCGGCAGAACGGCGGGGAGATTTTTTCTTTCAGGGAAATCTTCCGTATTTCCGTCTGCCCGGTTTCATGTCAATACTCCTCCTTCCGGCTTATGCCGAATCCATGTATCAACCCCAGGCGACACCTGCGGGGAACGTGTATTCTCACGCGCCCTGCCCCTGCTGCCGCTGCTCTCTCAGGGAACAGATTGAAAATGACAGTGTCGAAACAGTCTGACAAGAAATCTTTGCGGAGGGAAAAGCTGCTCTTGAGGAAGAGCATGGTTCCCGACGCCAGACGTATTGCCGACGCCGCCATTCTGAAAAACCTGGAGTCTCTGCCGGAATTCGCGGAGGCTTCTGTGATCGCCGCTTATGCAAGCGACGGAACCGAGCCGGATCTGATGCCGCTGCTCAGACGTGCCGCAGGAACGGGCAAAACCATCTGCCTGCCCCGGTGGCTCAACGATTCCAATTACGAAATGGCTGTGCTCGACGGAGATTTCAAAACGGTCAGCGGCAAATGGAACATGCCGGAACCGCCTCCTGATGCACCGCCGGCTGAAACACAACTGCTGGAACGGGCGCTCTGGCTCGTGCCGGGGGTGGCGTTCGATGAAAACTGCGCCAGACTCGGACGCGGCAAGGGGATCTATGACAGGCTCCTCGCCGGAACAAAAGGAGTGTCCGCAGGGGTCTTTTACGACTGCCAGCAGACTGCCGGGCTGCCGACCGAACCGCATGACCGTCCGCTGGACATCGTCGTGACGGAATCACAGGTCCGCCGCCGGAAACAATGAACAATAAAAAGATTGAGGGAAAGGAATAACGATGATCTACGGAATTGCCGCTGTGGCGGGTCTGATTATCGGTTTCATCCTCCACGTTGTATTTGTCAAAGTGGCAGGGTCGAAATCCATGAATGCCGCCAATAAATTTAAAAACGATGCCGAGCGCGAAGCGGAAAGGCTCCTCCGGGAAGCCCGTGTGACAGCCAAGAGCGACGTGCTCAAGATCAAGGAAGAATTTGAAAATGAAATGAAGGAGCGCAGACGCGAGATCCAGTCCTCCGAACGCAGGCTCGCGCAGAAAGAGGAAAATCTCGACAGAAAAGCCGATTCTTTTGAAGCCAAAGTCAAAAACGTCGAACGCAAGGAACGTGACATCGATGCATTGAAGGAACGCCTCTCCGCCCGCGAAGACGACATGAAAAAGGCGATTGCGCGCCAGATTGACGAACTCGAACGCATTACCGAACTTGACCGCGAAAGCGCCAAGACGCTTCTGCTGGAAAAACTCAAAGGCGAAGTCGAAAACGAGTGCGGCATCCTCATCCGCAACATCGTCGACGAAGCCAAACAGAAAGCGGAACGCGAGTCGCAGCGTCTGCTGGTTCATGCAATCCAGCGCTATGCCGGCGAATGCACCTATGAACGCACCACCGCCACGATTCCGCTGCCCAGCGATGAAATGAAGGGACGCATCATCGGACGCGAGGGACGCAATATCCGCGCTCTGGAAGCCGCCACGGGCGTCAACATCCTGATCGACGATACGCCGGAAGCGGTCGTCATTTCCTGCTTTGACCCGATCCGCAAGGAAATCGCGCGCCGTCTGCTGGAAAAACTCATTTCCGACGGGCGCATTCACCCGACCCGCATTGAGGAACTCATCAAAAAGATCCGCAAGGAGATTGATGAAGAGGTCTTCGACGCCGGAGAAAAAGCGGTTCTCGACTGCGGCGTTCAGGGGGTGCCGAAACAGATCATCACCCTGCTCGGCAGACTCCAGTTCCGTTTCAGCTTCTCGCAGAACGTGCTCAAACACTCCATCGAAACCGCCGCGTTCATGGGCACCATCGCCGCGGAACTCGGGCTTGACGAACAGAAAGCGCGCAGGATCGGTCTTTTCCACGATATCGGAAAAGCCGTCGACCATGAAATCGAAGGCACCCATGCCGCAATCGGCGCGGACATTCTCCGCAAGCACAATGAAGCCAAAGACGTCATCAATGCGGTTGCAGCGCACCATGAAGAAGTGGAAGGAACCTCGATTTATGCGGTCCTTGCCAATGCCTGCGATGCTCTCAGCGCCTCGCGCCCCGGCGCCAGAAGCGAAACGACAGAGTTGTATCTCAAACGTCTTGAACAGCTTGAAAATATCGCCAATGAGTTCACCGGCGTAGAATCCTGCTTTGCACTTCAGGCAGGCAGAGAAATCCGCGTAGTGGTTCAGCCTGAGAAGATTTCCGAGGCGCAGGCGCAGGTGCTCAGCCGCGACATCTGCGGACGGATCGAAAAAGAGATGAACTATCCGGGACAGATCAAGGTCACGGTGATCCGCGAAACCCGTTCCGTGGATTACGCGAAATAACAATGCCGGAGACAGTCGGATGAGCAATGCGGATTTCGATGCCCTGAAAAACCGGTTCCGGGAGTATGCGGTCTCGTTCGCAGACTCTCCGGGCAAGGTTCCGCAGGCAATGCAGCTCAAGATCGGGCATACGTTCGATGTATGTTTGATCACCGACTATATCACGGAAAAGGAACGCTCCGTGTTCGATGCGCGCGGCAGGTATCTTGCCCGTCTCGCGGCGCTGTTTCACGACGTATCCCGCTTCAAACAATACAGAGAGTTCCAGACGTTCCGCGACGCCGATTCATTCGACCACGGAGAAATGAGCGCGGAAATTTTTCTGCACGACTTTCCAATGGGAAATCTTGCGCAGGAGGAGACACGCCTGATTACGGCGGCGGTCCGCTTCCATAACAAAAGAGTGCTGCCGCCGGACCTCCCGCCGGAGATTCTGCCGTTCGCGGAACTGGTGCGGGATGCGGACAAGCTTTCCATCATCAAGATCATCAACAACTTCCTCGCGACTCCTGCGGAGTATCAGGAGGCGGCTGTCAAGATCGGCATGGAGGAAACTCCCGGTTTTACGGAGGAGCTTGCACGTGAGGCAATCGCGGGAAGACAGATTGCGCACTCCGACATGCGGAACCTGAACGATTTCAAACTGTCTATCTTCGCGTGGGCGCAGGACATCAATTTTTCCGCCGCGGCGGAATATATTCTGGAGAAACGTCTTTATGAAACGCTCCGGACTTTTCTGCCGGACGACCGCCTGATGGATGAACTGCTGGCAGTCAGCCTTGCACGCCTGAATCAGAAAGCGCAAAAGGAGGATTGACGTATGCCCCTGCTTCACGTGGAACATCTGAAAAAATACTATCCGGTTCCCTCGCCGCTGTTCGCCCCCAGACGTTGCGTCAAGGCGGTTGACGATGTTTCATTCGAGTTGAATGTCGGGGAAACGCTCGGACTGGTCGGAGAAAGCGGATGCGGCAAAAGCACGATGGCGCGTCTGCTGATGCGCCTCGAACCCCCGACGGATGGTTCCATTCTGCTGAACGGGATGGATCTCTGCGCAGTCAAAGGCGAGAAGCTGCGCCGGATGCGGGGGAATTTCCAGATGATCTTTCAGGACCCCTACGGTTCGCTGAACCCGCGCATGAGCGTCTATTCCACGATTGAGGAGGCGCTGAAACTCCATACGAAGCTGAATCCGAAAGAACGCGCGGAACGCATTTCCGAACTGCTTTCGCTGGTCGGCTTGAAACCGGAATATGCAAGAAGATATCCGCATCAGTTCAGCGGCGGGCAGCGCCAGAGAATCGGGATTGCGCGCGCGCTGGCGGTTGATCCGCAGTTCATCGTGGCGGACGAACCAGTTTCCGCACTGGATGTCAGTGTCCAGTCCCAGATCGTGAATCTGCTCCAGGACATCCAGAAACAGACGCAGGTCGCGTTTCTGTTCATCGCCCATGACCTTGCGGTCGTGGAACATATCAGCCACAGGATCATGGTGATGTATCTGGGCAAGCTGGCGGAAACGGGACCGGCGCGGGAATTGTGCTCGAAACCGGCGCATCCTTATACAAAAGCACTGCTCTCCTCGGTGCCGTCGCTTGACCCGAAACACAAAATCGGCAGAATCGTATTGAAAGGGGATGTCCCCTCCCCGCTCGACCCGCCGAAAGGGTGCCGTTTTCATCCCCGCTGCCCGATGAAACAGCCGATATGCGAGGCGGAGGCGCCGATTCTGCGGCAGGTTCCCGGCGCATCCTGCGGACACTGCAGCGCCTGTCATTTCGCGGAAAAAGTCGCCTCGCTTTGATCCACCCGGATTGTCCAGGCAGAAGAAAGAAACGGAAAAGCCCGGTCACTCTGAAATCAGGGGCGGAGATCGTTTTCCCCTGCAATGGCAGGCATACGAAAAAAAATGGATTTTTTCCGAATTCGCATTTAACTCCATGTCAAATAAAAACTTAGACCTTCGCATTTTTTCTGCTAAACACTTTTACTAAACAGGTTACAGAAAAAAGTCCGCTTTCATTTTCATGAAAAACGAGGTAAATTACCGCTTCTGATCCGCTTTCCGAAACAGGGATCATGTTCTGCAACAGAAGAACGGAGGTTGAACCATATGTGTGGAATCGTTGCTTATACCGGTATGCGCCCCGCCGCAAGAGTCCTGATCGACGGCTTGAAACGACTTGAATACAGGGGATACGATTCCTCCGGCATTGCCGTATGCTCCGGCAGTGATGTGCAGTGCGTGAAAAGCATCGGCAAGGTGAAAGCGCTGGAGGATGCCGTCCGCAATTCCGTTCCGGAGCTCCTCGACGCGGCAGGATACGGCATTGCGCACACCCGCTGGGCGACTCACGGAGAGCCCTCGGACATCAATGCACATCCGCATTGTGATTCCAAAGGAGAGTTTTATATCGTCCATAACGGCATCATTGACAATTACCAGGCACTGCGGAAACGTCTTGAAGAACAGGGATGCGTCTTCCGTTCCTCCACGGACAGCGAGGTCATCGCACACCTGATCGCAAAACTCTATCAGGGGGATCTGGTGCAGGCGGTCGCGGCGGCAGTCCGCAAACTCTCCGGGACTTACGGAATTGCGGTCGTCAGCTCCCGTCATCCGGGAATGATTGCGGCGGCGCGCAAAGGCAGCCCGCTGGTGATCGGACTCGGGACAAACGAAAACATCGCCGCAAGCGACCTTGCCGCAATCCTGCCATACACACGGCAGGTCATGTATCTGAATGACGGCGACATCGCCGCAATCACTGCGGACACGGTGGAAGTCCGCAATATCGAAAACGTGCCTCTGGAGCGTGAAGTCACACGAATTGAATGGGATGCGGACGCCGTGGAAAAAGGCAGTTATCCGCACTTCATGCTCAAGGAGATTTTTGAACAGCCGGAGACAATCGAAAATGCGATCCGGGGACGGCTGGACCATGAAATGAAAAGTGCCATTCTCTCCGGTTTGAATCTGACACCCCGTGAATCAGCGCAGATCAGCCGGATCGTAATCGCCGGATGCGGCAGCAGTATGCACGCGGGGCTTGTGGGGGAATATTTCTTCGAAGACATCGCAGGGATTCCCGCGGAAGTCGAACAGGCGGCGGAATTCCGTTACCGCAACCCGATCATCGAACCTCATACCCTGGTGCTTCCGATCAGCCAGTCCGGGGAAACCGCCGATACGATTGCCGCAGTACGCGAAGCAACCGCCAAAGGGGCAATCGTGGCGGCACTCTGCAATGTCGTCGGTTCAACCGTTGCACGCGAGGCGGGGCGCGGCGTTTATCTTCACGCAGGCCCGGAAATCAGCGTCGCTTCGACCAAGGCTTTCACCAGCCAGGTGACAGTTCTTCTTCTGCTCGCCCTGATGCTCGGACGGAACCGGCGCATGGATCGAACCGACGGGGCGCGCCTGATCTCCGAGATCGAAGCGCTGCCCGGCATGATCCGCAAGGTTCTGGAACAGGCGCCCCGGATCAGGGAAATCGCCGGGCGTTATGCAAAATACAATGATTTCTTCTTCATCGGCAGGGGCTGTCTGTATCCGGCGGCTCTGGAAGGGGCGCTCAAGCTCAAGGAAATCTCCTATGTCCATGCGGAAGGCTACCACGCCGCCGAACTCAAACACGGACCCATTGCGCTTCTTGATGAGAACCATCCGGTCATTGCACTGGCAAACGATATTCCGGGAAAGGACAAAATGCTTGGAAATATACAGGAATGCAGGGCGCGCAAAGCTCCGGTAATTGCGGTCGTCACCGAAGGCGATGGAGAAGCAGACGCGATTACCGGAGACGTCATCAGGGTGCCGGGGTGCTCACGCTTCGCGGCGGCTCTGCCGACAGTCGTCGCTCTGCAGCTCCTGGCTTATTATATTGCCGTTGCACGCGGCTGTGAAATCGACCAGCCGCGCAATCTGGCAAAAAGCGTAACGGTGGAATGAGCGGCAGTTTTGCGGGGAAATCCGCGCACGGTTCACATTCCGAGTTTCATGTGAAGCACAGGAAACGGATTCCCCTGTCCGTCCAGTTCCGAGCGTGCATAGACCGAAAAACCGGCACGCTCATAAAATCTCCGCGCATGAGGGTTCTGTTCATTCACGTCAACACGGGAAATCTTCAACTCGTCAATCGCATAACAGATCATCCTTTTCCCGTATCCCTGTCCCCGCCACGCGGAAGCAAGAAACAGCATTTCAAGCATCCCGCCGTCCACTCCCATGAAGCCGATGACTCCGCATTCTTTTTCATGAAAAAGACAGAACAGTTTCGGAACAGCCTGCAAAGCCGATAAAACCATCGGTTTCAGATTCTCAATATCCTGTTCGGACAGAAATTCATGAGAAGACCTTACCGAATCTTCCCAGACCGTCAGCAGTTCGGGAAGGAAGTTGTCCCTCGACCGTGAAATATCAGTGATCTGACTCATGCAAGCGCTCCTTTCCCCACCATTGGGGCATTAATTCATTCAACATTACAGTATGGATATCCGGATAGGAAACAAGGATCTCGATATCACCGCTCCGTGCATCCAGTTGCATCAGCAATTCACGGCAGGCGCCGCAGGGCATTCCGGGAGAACCGTCCCCCATAAGACAGACCAGTTTCACAATCCGCCGCTCCCCGCCGGTGATCATGGATGCCACAGCATTGCGTTCCGCGCACATTCCGAGAGAACACGCCGTATCAATGCAGACTCCGGTATAGACGTTTCCGGCTTCCGTCAAAAGCGACGCCGCGACACCGCCTGCATCAATGAAAGGAGAAAGGGTCCGGGGATGAAGTTTCGCCTTCGCCGCCGTCACAAGAAAATCCCAGTCATCCTGCGTCTCCGCACAATAAATGCGCGAGGAACTTCCGAAGGGGTCCGAAGCGACGCCGAGATACCCGAACCCGTATTTTTCATAATAGCCGGTATGATCGGTGCAGAGATAAAGTTTCCGGTAGCCGAGACGCGCCGCTTCCATTTTCACATGAGCAATCAGACGCGCACCGTAAGCATGTCCGCGGTATGCCTCCTCGATATAGAGAGCGCAGAACCACGGCCAGAGATCGCCGCGCGCAGAAAAATCGCTGATGATCAATCCCGCGCCGCCGATGATCTCCTCTTTTTCATTCAGGAGCAGATACCATTGCGGCAGTGGGAAATCCGAGTTCAGGCACGCGGTCATGCAATCCCGGTAAACCGCCTCATTGTGCCAGCGATCGGAAAAATACCGGATAAAACGCTCCAGTTCCTGCGGCGCATCCCGCAAAGACAAAATTCTCAAAACACATTCCTTCATGATACACTCCCTGAAAGTTTCCCAGCCGTTAAAATTCAAGGCAATATTGTCCATGCCGGACTCAAGGTCAAGCGCACACCGGATCAAACCGCGCCATTTTTCCGGCAGGTGCTTCAGTCCCCAGAATCCACCCTCCAGCTTGGACAGGACTCTTTCCTCCCCCGCAAATGCCGCATAACGGCAGAGATTCAATATTCCCGAAGCATCCCCGCCTCCCTCCGCGGCATTCCGGCGGATGCTGTCAAAAAAAGCCTCATACGGCACCTCTCCGAATATCCGGTCCACCGGTGCGCCGCACAATACGATACCCGTTCTCCGTACCACTTCGAAATACGCGGCAAGATCGGGATCAACGCCGTTCATCTCCGCAAGGTATTCCTCCGGATTCTCTCTGTAACGTTCCCGGTGCATCTTGGAATAATGAAGCAGAAAAGGAACCGGATGCCGGACATGGCGGCATTCCGCCTCCAGCACGACGCTCATCTCCAGTCCTTTGGGCGGAGCGGATTCGCTGAGCCGGAGAATCAAATCCATCAGCCGCCGTTTGATCCCGTGCGGCAACTCCTCTTTCACGACAACCAGAAAGTCGATATCGCTCTTTTCCCACCGGAAACAGCCGAATGCGACAGACCCGTGCAGATAGATTCCCGTCAGATTCTCTCCCAGCACATGCCGGCACCCGGTTTTGATTTCCGACAGCAGGCGCGAGAGTGGACCGGCATCCATAATAAAGAAGCCCGGCTCAGCAGGTCAACGCAGAGAGTTGACGAGATCCACGATCTCCTGCGGTCCGGCAACACCGATCATCATGATTTCGGTTCCGCCCGTCGCCGCCGTGCCGATCGCCACATTGCCGAGCCCGAACAGGCGCTGAAGCATTCCCTGCGACATGGAGGCGCCCCGCATGTCCTTGATCCAGATTTCATGCTGCTCCTTGGACAACCAGCCGCTCGTAATGATGATACGCCTGTTCGTTATCGTATATGAGGTTCGGCAGATCTTGATCCATACACTGACAAGAATGAAGACGCCGATCAGAAACACAGGGATCAGAATAATCCCGACAATGATGTCAGCCAGATAATTCAACGCCGCCGGATGGCATGTCTGCAAGGTCTCCTCCGGTTCATTGCTTTCAACGGCAGGAACAGCGGACGGAGCAGATGCAAATGAAGACATCTTCAGCCCTGCGCCGCAGTGCGGGCAGAACAGCGCCCGTCTGGAGATACTCGCAAAACAGTCCGGACACTCTGTCAGGTTCGGATTTTTAATTTCAAAATCATTTCCGCAGGCGGAACACGTCGTATGCCCGCCGACATACTTTGCTTCGACTTCAAAAGCCGCATTGCAGTTCGGACACTCAATTTTCATGGAACTCTCTCCTTTTTTATCTGATATTTTCAAGCATATCACAAAAAAATCAGATAGCAAACGGAATTCAGAAAACAAGCTGTTTTTTTGTAAAAAAACTCAAACATTCCTCCCTTTCAAAGCCGAAGCAAAGGGCAGGAGAACCCAGAAAACAGATTCAATGAAAAAGCCGGGATGTTTCACCCGGCTCTGAGATTCACTTTCAGTCAGAAAAGCTCAATCGTTTTCATGATATTCCTGAAGCGACTTCGGAGATGCGTCCTTGTTATGAAGGACAGCCTGAATTCCTTTTACGGTGGCATTCGCCGCAGCGATTGTCGTCATATACGGAATCTTGTGCTGAGTCGCCATCATGCGGATGTAGCTGTCACTGGTCTTGCCCTCTCTGCCGACAGGGGTATTGAAGATCAGATTCAACTGCTTGTTCTTGATCATGTCGCCAATGTTCGGACGTCCTTCCAGCAGCTTCTTGACATGGGTGTTCGAGATTCCGTTTTCCGTCAGGAATTTGCTGGTGCCTTCCGTCGCGAAGATCTCGAATCCGAGTTCATGGATATGCTGCGCAATCGGAAGCAGATACTTGCGCTCGCGTCTTGCAACGGAGATCAGCACCTTGCCGGCGGTCGGAAGCTTGAATCCGGCGGCTTCCTCGGCTTTGTAGTAGGCAACCCCGAAACAGTCCGCCAACCCCATGACTTCGCCGGTCGCACGCATTTCCGGTCCGAGAACCGGGTCAACTTCCGGGAACATATTGAACGGGAATACAGCCTCTTTCACGCCATAGAAACCGTCGCAGGCGACCTTGATCGTACCGAGTTCCCCGAGCTTCTTTCCAAGCATGAGCTGTGTCGCGAGCTTCGCAAGCGGCACGCCCGTGACTTTGGAAATCACCGGTACCGTTCTGGACGCACGCGGATTCGCCTCAATGATATAAACCTTATCCTCGCAGATCGCATACTGGACGTTCATAATGCCCATGACCTTGAAATCCAGCGCAATCGCCGCGGTATATTTGCGGATCGTCTCCTGGTGTTTCTCCGGGATCGTAACCGGAGGAATCACGCAGGCGGAATCGCCGGAGTGAATGCCGGCAAGCTCGATATGCTCCATGATCGAAGCAACGAACGTATCGGTGCCGTCGGAAACCGCGTCGACTTCGCATTCGATGGCGTTGTCGAGGAAGCGGTCGATCAGCATCGGGAATTCGGGGCTGACCTGAAGCGACTCCACCGCGTATTTCTTCAACATCTCCTCGTCATAAATCACTTCCATGCCGCGCCCGCCGAGAACGAATGAAGGACGCACCATCACAGGGTAGCCGATCTTCGCGGCAAGAGCGACAGCTTGATCGAGAGAGCGGGCGCACCCGCTTTCCGGCTGGGGAATGCCCAGTTTGATCATGCGCTCACGGAAATATTCACGGTCTTCGGCAAGACGGATTCCCTCCGGCTGCGTGCCGATGATGTTCACGCCGTTGTCCTTAAGCTCCTGCGCGAGATTCAATGGAGTCTGTCCGCCGAACTGGACGATCACGCCGTCCGGCTTTTCCTTGTCGTAAATGGCAAGCACGTCTTCGACAGTCAGCGGCTCGAAATAGAGCTTGTTGCTGGTGTCATAGTCCGTGGAAACCGTTTCCGGATTACAGTTGACCATGATGGATTCATAATCATTGTCACGCAGAGTGAATGCCGCATGGACACAGGTATAATCGAATTCGATGCCCTGTCCGATCCGGTTCGGACCGCCTCCGAGCACCATGATCTTGCGATGGCTGGAAACCGGAACATCGTCCTGCGCTTCCAGAGCGTAGGTGGAGTAGTAGTAAGCGGCATTTTCGACTCCGCTGACCTTGAGTTCCTGGAATTTGGCGTGCATTCCCATGGCTTTGCGACGCTCGCGGACATCTTTTTCCGTCGTATTGAAGAGCTTGGCAAGATATTTGTCGGAGAAGCCGAACAGTTTGGCTTTCCGCAACAGTTCATCGGGAAGACTCGGGAACGCATATTTGGAAAGTTCGATCTCACAGTCCGCGATCTCGCGCATCTGTTCGATGAAGTAGGGCGTAATGGAAGTCATCCTGATGATCTCCTCCACGCTCATTCCTTTGAGCATCGCCTCATAGATCAGGAAGAAACGTTCATTGGTCGGGCTGACCAGGCGCGCCTTGAGTTCATCAAGGGAAAGAGCCTGGAACTTCTTGACCTGTCCGAGTCCGGAACGGCCGATCTCAAGGGAACGGATCGCTTTCTGGAACGCCTCCTTGAAGTTCTTGCCGATGGACATCACTTCTCCGACCGCCTTCATCTGCGTGCCGAGAGTCGTTTTTGCCTGCGGGAACTTCTCAAACGCCCAGCGCGCGAATTTCACGACGACGTAATCGCCGTAAGGCTCGTATTTTTCAAGCGTTCCCTTGCGCCAGTAGGGAATTTCGTCCAGCGTCATGCCCGTGGCAAGAAGCGTGGAAACATGTGCAATCGGGAAACCGGTCGCTTTGGAAGCAAGCGCGGAAGAACGGGAGGTTCTGGGATTGATTTCGATCACGACAATCCGGTTGTCTTCGCGGTTGTGCGCGAACTGAACGTTGGTTCCGCCCGTCACGCCGACCGCATCCACAATCCGGTAGGCATAATCCTGCAGACGCTCCTGAACTTCCTTCGGGACGGTCAGCATCGGAGCGACACAGAAACTGTCTCCGGTATGCACGCCCATCGGATCGACATTTTCAATGAAACAGACGGTGATCTTCTGCCCCTTGGCGTCGCGGACCACTTCCAGCTCCAGCTCCTCCCAGCCGAGCACGCACTCTTCCACGAGCACCTGCCCGATCAGGCTGGCGGCAAGCCCGCGCGTCATGACCTGGCGGAGCTCCTCCACGTTATAGACGATACCGCCGCCGGTTCCGCCCATCGTATAGGCAGGGCGGAGCACCACGGGATAACCGAGTTTGTCTGCAATGGCTTCCGCCTCTTCCACCGTGTAGGATGGCTCGGAGTGCGGAACGGGAACACCGAGAGCCGCCATGGTCTTTTTGAATTCGATGCGGTCTTCACCGCGCTTGATCGCGTCAAGATCGACGCCGATCACCTTCACATTGTATTTGGCGAGGATGCCCTTTTCATGAAGTTCGGAAGAAAGGTTGAGTGCAGTCTGTCCGCCGAGGTTCGGCAGGAGCGCATCGGGCTTTTCCTTGGCGATGATCTGTTCAAGGCGCTGTGCGGTAAGAGGCTCGATGTAGGTGTGGTCCGCCATGCCGGGGTCCGTCATGATGGTGGCGGGATTGGAGTTGACCAGAACGATCTCGTATCCGGCCCCTCTGAGCGCCTTGCATGCCTGGGTCCCCGAATAATCGAATTCACATGCCTGTCCGATAATGATCGGGCCGGAACCGATGATCAGGATCTTTTTGATGTCCGTGCGTTTTGTCATCTGCTTGACTGCATCCTTTCTCTCTCTTGAATATGTAAGGTTATCTGAAATAATGACGTAAACAAAATATGATAATATCGCCTTGAAACAGCAATTTTTCAAGTTTTCCGTCCATGTTTTTACGATAAAAATATCTTGCTGAATATGAGGCGGTATGCACGTATTTGCAGAAGTGAGGGCTTTCCATGCTGGTAAATCGCAAATTCCGGTGTATATTTCTTCCCAGAACGTTTATTTGAAGGATTCCGATCTGATATGGGACATACGAAAAAAGCAAAAAATACATTCCTGATGGAAGTGGAATACCGTCTGTTTCTGCTGATTCCGCTCCTGATCCGCGCTTTGAGCCTGAAACACGCCTATGCGCTGGCAAAAGTCTGTGCGCAGCTCTTTTACATGGCGGATTTCAAGCATCGCAAACGCGCCGTCACTCATATTCTTCACAGCGGAATACGAACCACGCTCCCCGAAGCAAAAGCGCTTGCCAGAGCGAATTTCCTTCACATGCTGAAAGTCTTTGTCGAAGTCGTAAAATGCGATCAGATCGTCACAGAAGAAAATTATCACGAACATTTCCGCTACGAATCCGATTCACCCGAACTGGACAAGATGATCGATCCGGAACATCCGGTCACAGCGATCCTTGCTTCCGCGCACCTCGGCAACTGGGAACTCGCCGGCAATATCTACACTCTGATGTCCGGTCAGAATCTTTGTTCGATCATGCGCCCGCTGGCAAATCAGAAGCTGGGAGAATATTTCTACACGCACCGCATGAGCAAAAAACATACGACCGTATCCAAAGAAAAAGGAATCCGCCCGCTGCTCGCCGCGCTGAACCGGGGTGATTCCATCGCCATCGTCTCCGACCAGCACGCCAGCAGCCGCGAGGGAGTTGAAATCACATTCTTCGGGCATCCGGCACGGGCGCATATGTCCGTCGCACTGCTCCATTTGAAGACCGGGCATCCGATTCTGCCGATCCTTGCCGTGCGCGAGGACGACAACTATCACTTCAAGCTTACGGGAACCGCGCCGATCCGTTACACCCCGACCGGAGACAAGGAGCATGACATCCGGGAGATCACCCAGCTCTATTCCAATGCGTTCGAGGAGCTGATCCGCAAATATCCCGATCAGTGGCTCTGGGCACACCGCCGCTGGCTCGACTGCAACAGAAACAATCAGAAAAAGGATGATGCAAATGATAAAAAAACCGGTTACTGACTTTGACTCGCGCAGGATTCTGGTATCCCCGTCCCTGCTTGCCGCCGACTTCGCCAACCTTGCCGGCGAAATCAAACGTGTGGAAACAGCCGGCGCGGATCTGCTGCATCTCGACATCATGGACGGGCATTTCGTCCCGAATCTCACCATGGGGCCGCCCGTCATCGCGGCGATACGCAAACACTCCATGCTGACTTTCGACACCCATCTGATGATCACCAATCCGATCAGGTATATCAAACCTTTTTCCAAAGCCGGCGCAGATCATATCACGTTTCATCTGGAGTCCGACGACGACCCGAATGAAACGATCAGAGCGATCCGCGAGGAGGGCTGCTCCGTGGGAATCTCCCTCAAGCCCGCGACTCCGGCGTCCGCGCTCGTCAACTATATCGACAAAATCGACCTCGTGCTCGTCATGACGGTAGAGCCGGGATTCGGCGGACAGTCGTTCATGGCGGATATGATTCCGAAAGTCGCGGAAATCCGCGAACTGGCGGAAAAGCTCAACCCGAAGCTCCATATCGAAGTGGACGGCGGAATCGACGGCGAGACCGTCAAGCAGATTGTCCCCGCCGGAGCCAACATGCTGGTTGCGGGAACTGCGGTCTTCCGTGCCGAAGACGGAGCTCAGGCGGCAATCGAGCGTCTGCACAACGCCCAGAAGCTGCTGCCGGTTCACTGAATCCCTCATGAAGCATCTCTATTTTTTCAGAGACTACCTGACGGAACATTACGGAAAGGCGCTCCAGAGGATTCCGTTCGATCTGGGATTGTCCTGTCCGCACCGGAAACCGGACGGTTCCGGCGGATGCGCTTTCTGTGCGGAAAACGGTTCCGCCGCACGCCACCTGTCCCCGGACATGAGCATAGCGAAACAGGCGGAGCGCGGCATCCGTTATGTCAAAGAACGTTACGGAGCGGAAGCCCCCTATCTCGCCTATTTCCAATCTTTCACCAACACCTATGCGGATATTGAGACATTGAAGCGCCTTTATGAGGAGGCGCTGTCCACCGCGGACTATAAAATCGTGATCATCGCGACACGCCCGGACTGCCTGAGTGAAGAATGTGTGGAATATCTCGCATCCCTGAAAAACAGATACGAGGTCTGGGTTGAGCTCGGTGTCCAGAGCGCCAATGACGCCACGCTGAAAAAGATCAACCGGGGACACGGTTTCGCCGCCGTGAAGGATGCGGTAAGACGGCTCGATGCACGCGGAATCAAAGTCGCCGCCCATGTGATCCTCGGACTTCCCGGCGAGGACCGCAAAGATTATCTTGCAACGGCGGAACAGATTGCCGCCCTCCCCTTTTCCGGCATCAAAGTGCATAACCTGCTGATCCTGAAAGGCACTCCAATGGCGCGGATGCTAAACGACGGGGAAGCGGCGCCGCTCAACGAATACGAATATGCCGGCGCTCTTGCGGACTTCCTTCTGCACCTGCCGGAAAAAATGGTCGTAATGCGCCTCAGCGCCGAGGCGGAACCATCGGAAGTGATTGCGCCGAAATGGTGGATGAAAAAAGGACAGTTTCTCGAAATGTTCCGGCAGGTGTTCCGGGAACGTTCGGAAGGAAATGCAGACGGAATCCACGCAGTCAGGACGGAAGACGGCTCCTATACGCTGTATCACCCGGAGTACCGCCAGCATTTCCACAGCGTCGCGGGAGCGCGGATGGAATCATGGAAGAAATACATCGAACCGTGCCGGATCGGAGAACGCCTGAAAACGGGAGATGATGTCGCGATTCTTGATATCGGTTTCGGCATGGGTTACAATGTCGCCGCGCTCGCCGAACTGGCGGAACGGACGGCAAAAGGCAGGATTCGCGCAGTTTCCCTGGAAATGGACCGCAATACGCTCAGGAACGCCCTCCTGCTGCCGGATTTTCCGCGAAAAGATGTTCTGGAAGCGCTTTCCGCCGGGAACTGCTATCAAAGCACTTATGCGGAGATCGCGATTGCGTGGGGTGATGCACGGCAATATGTTTTGAATACGCAGGAAAAATTCGATTTTCTGTTTCTCGACGCTTTTTCGCCGGACAAAAATCCGGAACTCTGGACCTTTGAATTCATCGCCTCGCTGAAACGGCTTCTGAATCCCGGCGGATGCCTCGCGACCTATTCTTCGGCATATCCGTTTCTCGGAGCCCTGCACCTGAACGGATTCCATATTTTCGAATCCGCTCCATTCGGCAGAAAACGCGGCGGAACGGTCGCCTCGCCGTCATTGCTGGAACATTTGCCGCCTCTGCGGGAAAAAGAGTTCCTGATCGCCACGAAATCCACGGCGGGAACTCCTTACCATGATCCTGCGCACACCTGGACCCGCCGGGAAATTCTGGAAGACCACGCCCGCAGAGTCGCGGAACGCCGCGCCTCCGGCATCCCGAAATGGTACAAAGGATAACCGGCAAGAAGCATATAAAAAAATCCATAAGCACTGCCCTGAAGCAGAAACAGCGCTTACGGATACAACTTAATCCAGCTCAACGGGCAGAGTGACTTCCTGCTCCGCATTCCGTTTCGTCCGCTTCAGATCCGTACGGGCGATATCAAGGGATACTCCCCACGCCGCGCCATGGTGCAATGCCAGCGCAAACATCACCTCGTGCCGTCCTTTTTCCCATACTGCATCCAAGTGATGCTGCTCCGGGACAATCGGATTGGTTCCATTCTTATCCGTATATACGGCTTTGCCGTCAACAAACATTTTCACGGGTCCGTCATATCCGAACAGCAGACGCACCTGCATCGGCTCCGGCACGTCATAAACACTGCGGAAGAAACGGACTCCCTGCCGGTCTGCGTATCGAGTATGGTCAGGCGGAATCACAAAGGTTTTCTGCGGCGGCACGGAATAAGAAAGTTTTACGGAGTCGGCATATTTGATCCGATCCAGTTCCTCGGTCCCGAACAGCGGCTCGCTGACCTGCATCTTTGCGGTATACGGCGTCTTGAAGTATTTGCCGAAAAGCAGCTGCCACGTAAACGCCGGAAGCGAACGTCCGGCGCTGTCATGGATATTGCAGCAGGGATTCGCACAGCAGCCGTAGCCGAGATTCATCGCCGGCGCGCCGAAACCGCTGTGAAGAATCGCTGTATTTCCTTTCTGTTCCGTCCGGAAACTCAAATCCTCCTGAGAGGTGTTGAACATGAATCCCACGGGACGCCCTGCCGACACCAGTTCTCCCGCGACATTTTTAAATGATACAATGAACTGAACTTCATTGATTTTCGGAAGACATTTCATTTTGACCGAGTCCAGTTCGATCGGCGGGGGAAGCGCATCTTTCCCCCCGGTAAGCGTATATGCGGCTTCCGCAAGGCGGCGCCCCAGTATGATCTGGGATTTTCCGCTGAGATGAATTCCGTCATCCAGTTCCAGATCAATCGCGGGGACAGTCAGCAGATTCCGTATTGAGTTCTGCAATGTCCTCTGAATCTCACGAATGCAGGTCCAGTTTTTATCCGACGTGGCGTCGGTATAAATCAGACGTGCGATCTGCACCTGCACAAACGGCATTCCGGGAAAACGGAAATCCCGTCTGAGTGCTTTCACAAACCGGATCATATTCTGGCGGAACAGTGGAATCGTCTCCTCCTTCGCATCGGAACATCCCTGATACCAGATCATCCCGGAAACAAAGCCGCCGTTGCGTTTCACCCGGTTCAGCATCGCCCCATAAAGCGAATTGTCGCCATCCTTCTTCAACTTCGGGTCCCACTGCGCCATGGTCGTTCCACCGTGAGCACAGCAGATCAAGCCCTGCGGGACACCGGTCAGGCGGAACATTTCATTGGCGAAAGAAACGCCGGGTCCCGCCCCCTTCCCCATCGGATCTTTCCAGTCTGCCGGCTGCGGGCCGTCAACGCCGCGCAGTCTCCAATGCACCGGGGCATGGGCGACCGGTGGACACGTGATCGGCTCCTCCGCCCTGCCCCAGCGGTCATCCATATAATAAGCGCGCACCATCGGCGAAGAATTCTTATACGCGCCGGAAAGATTGCCGTATCCCTGCATGTTGGACTGTCCGCCAAGCACCCAGACATCCCCCACCAGCACATCCTTCAACGTAAGAGATTCCTTTCCGACAGTAACCGTAATCCGGTAAGGGCCTCCCGCTTTCAGTCCCTCCAGCACACCGCTGAACTTACCGGCGGAGGCACGTCCGCACACTCTCCCCGTCATCCCCTCGATCTTTCCGCCGTCAGCGCCGCATACACTGACTTTAACTTGCCCTCCGCCGGAGGAGCACTCCCCGGTAAAAGGCTGTTCACTGACGCCGTCGGCATTCCGGCGGATCACCATCTGTTCAAAAAGACCTGTCAGAATCTTCATTTCCCATCCTGTCTCCGTTGTTTTTGAAAGAAAACGCATATAAGATATCCCGGCGGCAAATACATACAAGCCTGAAGATTCAGAAAATCGTAAAAATCATCCGTTGAAGATTGTATTTTCCGGACAGCTCCGCTATATTGCGGTGAATAATATGGGAGCAGATGCCGCACATGAAAATTATCTGTCCGCACTGTAAGCGCATTACCGAACTGGAACATGTTTCACATGGTTGCAATGTGGAATGTGTCTGTTCCCGCGAATTCAAAGTCGATGACTCCACCATTCTCGAAGAATATTCCGAAATCGACAGCATCATCCCGGAACAGATCGGGCAGTATCAGATCACGGAATTCATCGGTTACGGCGGCATGGGAAAGCTCTACAAGGGAATCCATCCGAATCTGGGAATTCCGGTAGCGCTCAAAGCCCTGCGCATGGAATACGTCACGGATACGGCGTCCTGCGACCGTTTCATCAAATCCGCAAAAATCTGCGCGAAACTGAACCATCCGAATATCGTCAGAGTTTATGACTGCGGATACGACAAGGACAACGTGTATCTCGTCATGGAATACATCGGCGGCGGTAGCGCCCAGGATCTGTTCGAGCGGGAGGGAGCGCTGGAACAACATCGCGCCGCCCGGATTGCGCATGATGTCTGCCTCGGACTCATGGCGGCGGAATATCACGGGATCGTCCATCGGGACATCAAGCCTGAAAACATCATGTTTGCGGATGACGGCACGGTCAAAGTCCTTGATATGGGACTCGCCAAGATCGACGGCGACCAGCGTATCAATTCCTACTCCCGGACCATCTCCTTCACCTCGCTGGGCACCGAACAATACATGCCGCCGGAACAAGCCATCGATGCGAGTTCCTGCGATTCGCGGGCGGATGTCTATTCCCTGGGCATTACCCTGTACCAGCTCTGCACGGGAAAACTGCCGTTCGACTCGAACAATCCGCAGGAACTCCGCAGAATGCACGCGCTGGAAGCGCCTCAGCCGCCGCGGGAACTCAAGCCGGAACTTCATCCCGACCTCGAATACATTATCCTGAAATGCATCAGGAAAAACCGTGACGACCGTTATCAGTCGATCGACGAACTGGAACTGGATCTGGATGCGTTTCTCAAGAACCACATCCTTCCGTCCAAACTCGTCTATGAAACAAAGCCCAGGACTTCGCCTTTCCGGCGGTTTGAGAACATCAAGTGGCGATACGCATTCCTGTTTCTCGGTGCGGCAGCCCTGCTCTCCGTCTCCACGCTGTACTGCCTCTTCACCTACATCAAAGAGAGAAAACGCACCCGGGCAAAGGTCCAGACCGTCATGCAGGTGCAGGACACCCAGCGCCGCCAGCAGATCCGCCAGATGTTCTCCGCCATTTCGCCGATGCTGCTCAAAGGACGCTTCGCCATGGCATACGAATACTACAACCTCCGCGGCGGCAGGGAACTGGCGCCGGAACTGGAAGGAGTCTTCGCCACGTTGCAGGACATTCCTTACACTTTTGCGAAACAGTGGAAGGAACGGATCGGGCAGACAGCCATGCTGACGCTTCAGAAAGCCCCTGCCGCGACTCTGTCCCTGCTCATCAACGATGTCATCGGCAACACGGTTTACGCAACGGACACGCAGACCCGGCAGGCATATACCTTTACGGTTCATGACCTGACTCCGGAGGATCAGCAGAAATACCTGCGCGGGATCAACACGATCGCACTCTCCGTCTGGATCGGCTGTGAGTATGTCAACAATCACCGGCAGGCAAAGGCGGAGGCAATCTTCAAGCCATTGGATCTTTTCGGGGAATACCTGATTCAGGAAATGAATACTGCGGATTATAATCATTCTCAGCAAAAATGATTCCGCGTATCTGCATTCCCGCATTCCGGGCGGACTGCTTTGCGGGAGCTACAAAATAAAATTGAAAAAACAGGAAAGAAGATTTGCATATTTTCCGATTGATGCTAAGGTGTATCATTATTTCCATTATGTGCAATATTGAGGTCGGAAACTTGGAACAGTTATTGAAACAGAATGAGCGGATGTTTTCTGCGGCGCGCCTGATACGGCGTTATTCCATTGTACTGACTCTGATGGTTGCGCTTTTCGCATTCATGGCTCCTCAGCCCGAAGCCAAGGCAATGGACCCTGTCACAATCGCCATTCTGGCTCCGATCGCCATTCAGGTCGGCAAAGCCATGATGCCCTATATCATCAAGGGACTTACCAACATGGGACGCATGGGACTCAAGGCAGGCGTCGAGCTCATCAATGTATTCCGGCTGCCGCTGGGAATTCTGCAACTGACTCTGCTGGCGCCGTTCGGGGCATTTTACTCCGGACTGCAAAACACCGTGATCGGTTTCATTGCGCCATTCAAGATGGCTTTCTTCGTCCTTATGATGCCGGTCGCCGCCTTTGGAATAGGCCTGTAGCGGCTTTGTACCCTCTTTGTGTACTGACAACTTATGAAAATCAGAAAAAAAACTCTGGACGCCATTCATTCCATGCTGACGGAATGGCATGGAATGGAGGAAGCAGGCAATTCTCTGGTCAATTTTCATCCTCAGCCTGTCGGAATCGACTCTCTGCTGGATAAGATTGTGGCGAGAGCGGTCCCTCCGTGGGAGCGCAAACTCAATGAAATCAAGCTCTCCTGGGCGGAACTTGCAGGAAACGAAACGGCGCGCCGCTGCCAGGTATCTCACTTGAACGACGGAGTTCTGTATATCGAGGTCTTTCATCCCGCCTACCGGATGGCTCTGGATACTCCGAAAATAAAATCCATGATGCTGGAAAAGGTCCAGAAACTTCTCGGCGCGGCGAACTGCCGTGAATTGAAATTCATTCCTGTCGGCAGAACCGCCCCCCCTTCTCCGAAAGTCCAGGAAAAAAAAGAAAAATATACCCCGGACCTGCCGCTGTAAACGCAGAAAAAACAATGATTCCTCTTGCTGTTCACCGCAGAAAATCGGCAAGGATCTTCCAATACTCCCTGTCCAGAACCTCTTTCAGGTCATTATGCCCGGCATCAGGGACAAGGATCAGTTCACCGGGAACCGCCGCATTCTCAAACACTTTTTTCCCGTTGCGGACAGGGATCACGCGGTCCTTCCTGCCGTGAATCACGAGAAGCGGCACTTTGATGTTTCTGACCCGCTCCGCATTCGGGAAACGATCGCCCGGAAGTCCGCCGAACGGCAGAACCACCTGAAACGCAGAAGCAAACGGAGCCTCCAGAACCAGAGCTCCAACGGGATATTTTTCCGCAAGATAACACGCAGGCCCGCTTCCGACGGAAAAACCGATCACGACAATCTCAGCGGGAGAAATTCCCTTTTCCCCCGTCAGGTAATGATAAACGGCTTCGATGTCACGACATGCGGCGGCGGAAGAGGGTTTTCCAGCAGATGCTCCATACCCCTCGTAGTCATATCCCGCCGCGGAATATCCGTGCCGCTGGTATTCCGCAAGCAGATGCCGGACACTGCTCAAGTCTTCCGCGTTTCCATGACTGTAAAGAATGACTTTTCCACCGGGAGCTCCCGGATAATACAGCAATGCGATTTTTTCTGAACCGGCATCCAGCATGGTGAACTCATCTTTATTTCCGTTCCATGCGGGCGGACGGAAAAGAAGGCTTTCGACACAGCATCCGAGAACCACGGCAAACAGCACAAGAACAGCAGCAACCGTAACCCCGATACGGATCAGACTCCACAGCCACGATTTCAATTTTAGCATACTTCCTCCTTTTCAGAGGAAAATAAAACCGCCTGCGGAATTATTCAAGGGGGCAACTGCATTATTTCAACAAGAATGAGAAAGTGGCGCGCGCTTCATCCAACGGTTCCGTCTTCCGCAGCCGGGAACACACAGCAGAATCCAAAAGCCTTTTCCCATATTCCGTCATTCCTTTCCAAGTTTCATCGTATATGTTACGGCTTCGGTATGAAGATCGAAGCCGGCACGCTCATAAGCCCGGCGTGCGGGAGCATGTGCTTCATCAAGCCCTGTCGTAACCTGCGCCAGAAGCATTCCCGCTTTACGGAAATATTCCAGCGCCGCCCGGTACATCTCCTGTCCGACGCCTTTCTCGCCGCAGCAGGGATCGACCGCATTGTTTGAAATGATTCCGACCTTTCGTTCCGCATCACAGTAAAAGGTAATGAAACCGACGATTTTCCCCCTGCGCTCCGCGATATAAAAACATCCGGGATGATGTTTCAAATGGGCGGCAAGCTGTTTCTCCTTGCTGTTGCGCGAATCGGGATTCAGAACAGCATACACCTCTTTGCCGAGCTGTCTTTCAAAACCGCTGAAAATCGGTTCCCATGCCCTTTCTGCAATGGCGCAAACGGACTCGAAATCCTCCTGCCGGAACTTGCGGATCATCTTTATTTCTCCTCTTTTATCTGTTATGATCGCTTCTCTTTCAAATGCTCAGTTCTCACTGGAACTTCAACACGGCATAACTGTTCTTTTCCGGACACGTGAAACGCAAGGCAGTCCTCCCGGAAAACGTCATGTTCAATGAAGGGGTTTTATCCAGTATGACAGGCTTTTTTCCTGCGGCTTCGTCCGGGAAAACCAGTTCCCTGCCCGATACAGGCTCGCGGAAATCGACATAGTAGATTTTATCCTTTCCCTGCCGGTTCGCATACCAGCCTCTGGAAGCATCGAAATATTGACGGTATGCCATACAGTAAAACTCACTTCCCGATCTGATCACGGGCATCTTCGCGCCGTCAAGCGCATACGGATAAGTCTTATTGCTGGTGTAAAGGAACAGCGCCGTTCTGATATTGTTCTTTCTTACCGAATTCATGCCGATTCCTTCGGTCACAGCATATCCAATCGCAAACCCGACTTCCGGCTTTCCCGCGCCCTCCACGTATTGCAGGAAACGATCCGGCGGATTTCCGGGATCAGCGAAAGAATCATTTTTGAAAAAGAGGGAATGCGGCAGTTTTTTCGAATAATCGACCCCGTTGCCGAAATCGTAACGAATTCCATTCACGGCAAACGGCCGTGTCTTGGGGATGTAATAGGTATGTTTCTCAAAACAGCGGGTGTAATTCATCGGACCCGCCTGGATGAATCCCATGTATCCCAGCCGGACATCACGGAAAAAACGGGCGCGGTGAGTGACAATGCAGGAACCGTCCGGGTAAAATTGATATTCCATGGACTGTGTCAGCACCTTGTCGACGGCGGGATCAGTGAAAGAACTCTCCCGCCCCGCGTTTTTTCTGACATGCGCGAGAATCGAATCCGTCGCCAGAATATCATAGGTCTCGCGGACCGTGAAAACATCGCAGACAGCCGATTCCGAATCTCCCAGCGGCTTTCCGTCGGCGAGATATTCCCGTCCGGTAATCCGGACAGCCGGACGGAGCTGCTGCATCGACGTCCTGTATCCATTCAGGGCTTTCCCCGACGCATTCTTCAAGCCGTCGGCGTCCGGGCGCACAAAGCGCCAGATGTCCCCTTTCCCCAGATTTTCGGAAATCACCCAGAGGCACCGCTCGTTTTCCACTTTCAACACATAAAACCTGCGTCCCCGCGGGTCGGTCCACTCACTGCCCGTATCTTTCACAGTCAGACCATGAGTTTCCGGAAATTCGAGTCTGGAAGCCATGAAATCGCCGTGATTCGCACCGATGTAGGTTCCGTTGAAATTCCACGGGGTGCTGTCGTCGCCGCTCGCGGACAACGGCAGCTTCTGTTTTCCGGGAGCGGTCAGGCAACATGTCGTGAAATTGAACTGACGGTTGGGGCCATTCGTATAAAAATGCTGTTCCAGCGTATATTCACCGGAAAAACGGGAACGCAAAATTGTTTTATCCCCATTGCGCTTCACTTCAAACCGATTCTCCGAGGCAGTCAGAATCCCCCCCGCGGATAAAATCATGAGTGCAAAAAAAAGTTTCCGGACCTGCATACTGTTCCTCCCTTTATTCTATAAACACAATCAGCTTCTTATTTTTATTATAAGGCAAAACAATGAAAAAACAAGAGATTCTTCAAAATAAAATTTATTTTTTATAAGATCATTAAAAACATAATCGTTTTTCTTCATTTCATCATCGGCAGAATATTTCATATTCAAAACTATTCCATTTTTCATAAAATAACCTCTTGAATTCTCTGCAGAACAATGTTATAATGTTTCATGATAATTCAACATTATATAAAAAAGAGTTCTCGAAAATGAATGAACTTCAGAAAAAAATATTCAGCGGTCTGCTGCATGAGATCATGACGGGGAAATATCGCGTCGGCGACACACTTCCCACAGAACTTGAAATAGGAAAAATGCTTCAGGTGACGCGGCATAACTCCCACTATGCCGTCAAAGCCCTGGAAAACGCCGGAATCGTCATGCGCAACAAAAAACGCGGCACAACAGTCACGCGCATTCCATCGAAATTCGAGCTGAACTCCCTGAAACGCTTTACGGCGAAAAAAGTCTGCATCCTCAATCATTCACACGAGGATTACCGTCATATCCATTGGAACGAACGGATCAGCGTTCCGCTCGAAAAAGAGCTGAACCGCGCCGGGATCGAAATGGAGACAAGGATTATTACCGACATCAAAAATACCGGCGATTACATGGAGCTTCTTGAAGATATCACGGATCAGGGGATCAGCGCCATTGTGATCATCCCCGCCGGCGGGGTTTCAGGGCTCTTTCTGGAGTCGGCGGAAATGCTGTTCCGCTATCATGAAAGCCTCTTCATCTTCGACCGCGGCAGTTTGGAGTGTGATGAAAGCATCCTGAATACCGTCGGCATCAACGACTTTGCAGACGGAGTAACGGCAGTTGAAACCGCAATCAGAAGCGGCACGGTCCGGCGCATCATCTTCTGCATGCACCAGATCACGGACTGCCGATGGCAGAAAGAGCGTCTGCGCGGGGTGCGCCTCGGAGCATGGCGAATGAGCGGCGGAGCTGTTTTCGTGGAAAACTATGTGTATGGAGTGCACGGGGAATTCCCGCTGAACGCCCCCTCCCCAGAAACAGTCCTGATCGCCTGCCATGACGAAGCCGCCGTTACGTTCATCGAAGCAGGAAAGCGGCGCAATCTCCATCCGGGAAAAGATTACAAGATCATCGGTTTCGGAGACGACAGCCGTTTTTCGCAGTATGAGCTCACCACACTGTCCCCGAATCTGGAGCTGATCGCAAAACATCTCGCACGGCAGATTCTGGATTCCATTGCAAACAGGGAACCCGCAATACTCCACTCCTGCCGGGTCAGCTCAAAACTGATCCGCCGCAAAACCTTGTAATCCCTGGAATTTCCGGCGCAGAACATCACCACTCAAAAGAAACAATGCCGGAATCAATCATCGAAAGGCAGCTCAATTTCAAGAGGGGAATCGGGAAAAATCACAGCGGCAAAGGCTCTCCATGCGGAAGGCAGGGATATTTCCCTGCATAAAGTGTCATGAGTCACCCAATGGAAACAGGGAACCGGTTCCGCACACTCGATGAACCAACTCGACATCTGCCATTCCAGATGAGTGAAAACATGTTTTGCACGCACGGAAGGCTGAATATGAAGAACGGAAAGCCCCCACTGTTCCATCTGTTTCACGACTTCGCGCTTCGGCAGGGCGCCCTCCACATTCGGAAACTCCCACAAGCCGGCAAGCACTCCCTCCGAAGAACGTCTGCGAAGCGCAATCCTGTCGCCGCACCGCAACAGAAAAACAGTCCTCCGTTCCTCACGCCGCGCTTTCTTCTTCGTCTTGACGGGAAGTCCGGAAGCGGTCCCATTCCTGAAACCGAGGCAAAGCTCCGCAAGCGGACATTCCGCGCATTTCGGTGCGCCGTTCGGCAGACAGACCGTCGCGCCGAGTTCCATCAGGCTCTGCGTAAAATCGCCGCAGCGCCCCGCCGGATAGACCGCTTTCAGGCGTGAGGCGATCTCTCCACGCACCTTGTCTTTCATCACATCCCCGCGATTTTCCGTGACACGTGCAATCACGCGCAATACATTGCCGTCCACCGCGGGACAAGGCAGTCCGAACGAAATCGAGGCGATCGCGCCCGCCGTATATTCACCGATCCCCGGCAGAGACATCAGTTCTTCGCAAGAGGACGGAAATACGCCGCCGTAACGTTCCAGAATCGCTTTTGCGGCTTTCCGGAGGTTGCGGACACGATTATAGTAGCCGAGCCCCTCCCAGAGTTTCAGGAGCACATCCTCCGGCACGGCGGCAAGCGCTTCAAGATCGGGCAGTTCCGCAAGAAAACGCTCGAAATAAGGTTTGACGGCTTCGACGCGGGTCTGCTGGAGCATGATCTCGGAAATCCAAACCCGGTAAGGCGCCGGATTCCCGCGCCACGGCAGGACGCGCGCATGAGTGTCATACCACGCCAGCAGAGGCGCAGGAAGACGCGGAAAAATATCCTGCTCCTGTCCCATATTCATTCTCTCGCAGGATTTTCACGATCCAGCTGCTGCATGTATTTCATCAGGGCATGGGGCGATTTCTCACGGCGGGCAAGCAGGAGATAACCGATCGGCACGATGAAAAGCGTCAGGAAACAGGCGCTGGTGCCGCCGTAGAATACGACCGCTCCCAGACAGCGGCGGCTGACCGCGCCGGCGCCGGTTGCAATCAGGAGCGGAATCGCGCCGGCGACAGTCGAGATACCGGTCATCAGAATCGGGCGCAGGCGCAGCCTGGCGGCACGGAAGACAGCTTCCTCGAACTCCACACCGCTGTCGCGCAGTTGGTTGGCGAACTCGACGATCAGAATGCCGTTCTTGGCGGCGAGCCCGATCAGCATAATGATTCCGATCTGTGTGTAAAGGTTCATGGTCATGCCCATCATATTCAGCGCGGCGACCGCTCCGATCATGCCCAGGGGAACGGTCAGCATGACGACAAACGGGCTGACGAACGACTCGAACTGTGCGGAAAGCACCAGATAAGAGACCAGCAGAGCCAACGCGAAGATGAACACCATCGAACCGCTCGCCTGCTTCAAATCCTTGGACTGCCCCTTATAGGAGATCTGCGCGTATTCGGGAAGTTCTTCACGCGCGGTCTTTTCCAGATATGCCAGAACATCGCTCAAGGCATATCCGGAAGCGACATTGCCTGTAATCGTAATCGCGCGGACACGGTTGTAACGGCTGAGCCGTCCGGCGTCGCCGATCTCCCTGACGGTCACAAGATTATCCAGAGGAATCAGCTTGTCCGAGTTCTGCGAGGAGACATAAATATTACTCAGGTCAGTCGGGGTGGCACGGCTGAAACGGTCCGCCTGAAGCACGACATCATACTCCTGCCCCCGATCCAGATACGTCGTCACTTTCTTGGAGCCGAGCATCGTTTCCAGCGTGGTGCCGATCACGCTCGCGGAAATTCCAAGCTCATTCGCGCGGTCCCGATCCACCTCGACGTGAAGCTGGGGCGTAGTCTCCTTGTAGTCGTAATCCACATCTACGAGACCGGGATAGTTTTTCGCCTTCTCCAGCAGGATATCACGCCATTTCACAAGCTCATTGTAATCGGGTCCCCCGATCACGAACTGGACGGGATTGCCGCGGGAGCCGATTCCGCTCGGAAGGAACGGCTGCACCTTCAACGAGGAAATCCCCGCAAGTTTTTTGCGCAGTTCCGCCGTAATCTCCATCGAGGTGCGTTTGCGTCCGGACCATTCTTCCAGCTCCAGCATGGCGAAGCCGCGGTTCACCGCCCCCTGACTGTCGCCAAAGGTGGGCACGACGACCATCATCGTGGTCCCCTCCCCCGCTTCGACAATCGGATAAACGGCATTCATCACCTCGACAGACGCATCATTCATCGCATAGAAATTGGTTCCCTCGGGCGCCTGCATACGGATATTGACCGCGGCGCGATCCTCCTGCGGCTCATATTCGGCGGGGAGACGCTGCCAGCCCCACGCCATCAGTACGCAGATGGCAAGAAAAATGCAGGCAGTAAAAAATTTGAAGCGCGCGACAAAACGCAGCATCCTGTCATAAAGCCATTCGCTCCAGCCGAGGCACCAGTCCACCGCGCGGGCAAGATAGGATTCGTTGTTCTTGCTTTTCAACAATTTGGAACAGAGCATCGGAGTCAGCGTCAGCGCTACCACGCTGGAAAAACAGACCGACGCCGTCATCGCCACCGCAAACTCGGTAAACAGTTTGCCTGTCTTTCCCGTCCACAGGCAGATCGGCATGAATACGGCGACAAGCACGAGAGTCGTTGCGATCACGGCGAAAACCACCTGGTCGGAACCGCGCACCGACGCCAGAAGCGGATGCTCGCCGTCTTCGATTCTGCGGTGGATGTTCTCCAATACGACAATGGTGTCGTCCACCACCATCCCGATCGCCAGCACAAGAGCCAGCAGGGTCAGCAGATTCACGCTGTAACCCAGCATGTTCATGACGATAAACGAAGCGATCAGGGAAATCGGCACCGTAAGCGCCGGAATCACGGAAGCGCGGAGGCTTCCGAGGAACAGGAAGATGATCAGAAGCACGAGAATTGCCGACACGATCAGAGAGTCTTCCACTTCGGCAATCGAAGCGTTGATGAAGCGGGACTCGTCGCGCAGGACACGCATCGCCATGCCTTCCGGCAGATTCTTTTCCAGTTCCCTGATCAAGGAACGGGCGCCGGAAGAAACGGTCAACGTATTCGCCGTAGACTGCTTATAGATGCCGATGCCGATCATCGGCTGTTTGTTCGCGGTAAAAAGCTGACGCTGGTTGCGGGAATCCACGGCAACCGACGCCACATCCCCCAGTCTGATGTAATCGCCGTCACCGTTACGCTTGAGCACCATGTTCCGGAAATCCTCCGCGGTATAATACTGGCGTTTCAGCCTTACGACAAATTCACGCTCGGAAGATTCGATCCGCCCGCCGGGATTTTCCACATTCTCGGAAAGCAGAGTTTTTTCGATATCGGCAACCGTAATCCCGCGCGCCGCCATGGCGGTCCGGTTCAGCCAGATGCGCATGGACTGCTCCTGCCCGCCGAGAATGCCGGCGTCCGCCACGCCTTCGATCACGGAAAACCGGTCGATCAGATAACGGTCGGCATAATCGGTCAGTTCCATGCGGGTCATGCCGGTGCTGGTCAGGGCAATGATCATGACAGGCGAGCCGGAGGAGTCATACTTGGCGACGACGGGAGAATCCGCCTCGTCCGGCAGTTTGCTCAGGATACGGCTGACGCGGTCCCGCACGTCGTTTGCGGCGGCGTCGATATCGCGGTTCACGGAAAATTCAAGCGTCACTCTGGACCGCCCGTCCTGGCTGGTGGATTCGATGGAATCAAGCCCCTCGATCCCCGCCACGGTACCTTCGATGATCTCCGTGATCTTCGTCTCCACGACACTTGCAGAGGCTCCGTCATACTCCGTGGAAATGGAGATCGTCGGCACATCAATATCCGGGTATTCGCGCACCGGCATGTTGCGCAGCCCGATCAATCCGAAGACAATCAGGATCAGCATCAATACGATGGTCGCCACCGGGCGGACGACGGAAAAAGAACAGATCGTCATTGCGCAGCTTCTTTCTTGAGTATGACCGGAGACCGGTCCGCCAGCTTCAGGACTCCGTCCGTGACAATCACCTCGCCGGCGTTCAGCCCCCCGGTCACTTCAACCCTGCCGCCATCCCGCCTGCCGAGGCGCACAACGCGGCGCGATACATTCTGTTTGTCCTTGTTGTAAATGAAGATGTACTGCACTTCTCCAAGACTCATCACCGCCTTTTCGGGAATCATCACCGCACTGCGTGTTCCGAGTTCAAGCTTCACCACGAACAGCATTCCGGGAGCCAGCTTCCTGTCGTCATTCTTCACGACCGCCCGCACATCCGCCGTCCGGGTCACGGGATCGATACGGGGGGAAATCGCGCTGATCGTGCCGCTGAAAACGGTATCGGGATAAGCCACGCTCGTTACTCCGACCTTCTGCCCGACCTTGACCATCGGATAATACTTCTCCGAAACCCGGAAGTCGATCTTGATCTCGCTGATATCATCAATGGAAGTCACGAGAGTCCCCGGTGAAACAAGGTCCCCCAGACTCACCATGCGCATGGCAAGTTTGCCGGAAAACGGCGCGATGATCTGGCGGTTGCGGATTGCATATTCCACAATGCCGATTGTCGTCCTCGCACGAGCCACGGCAGTCCGCGCCGCCTCGAAATCCTTCTGCGAAGTGATGCGGGCATTATACAGCGGCGTCAGACGGCGCAGTTCGCGCTCCTGTTCGGCAAGATTGATCTTGGCGTCCTCAAGCTGAGCCTGATACTGATCGTCGTTCAGCTGAACCAGAAGTTTCCCGCCCTCGACATACTGACCGTCCTTAAAAAAAATGCCGACCACTTTTTCCGTGGCATTGGCTGTGATGTCAACCGACTCCCTGGCAAGTCCGGTTCCGATGCCCTCGATCGTATTGCGGATCTCAACCGGACCGGTCTTTTCGATCTGAACGCTCGGAACCGCGGCTGTGCGCTTGACCGCATTGATACTGCGCCCGGTTCCCTGATTCACATAAAAAACGACAGCTCCCGCAAGAACGGCAATACCGATCAATGCCTCTGCTGAACGAGCAAAAAAAGTTTTCAACTTCATTAGACTGTCCCAACCCTGATGTTTTCAGCAACTCCACCCGAAGCGACTGAAAATTAAAAATTATTCTCAAGTTATGGTAAAAAAACCTGCTTTTCCGAAAATTCAAGTTCAGGAATAAAAAAAGATGAACTTTTCACGGGACAGCACAGGAAATATTGAGAAAAGCAAGAAAAATACGGAGAATCCCGACGTTTCCTTCCGTAAGACACCGCTTTTCAAAGCAGCCCGAAACCTGGCGATTCCTGCCGGAAACAGCAGGGAAATCTCTGTTTTCCATAAAAAATCTTGCAAAAATTCCGTTTTATGCTAGATTAACCTTATCTTCCAAACATAAAACAATAAGGGGGTTTGTTATGAAGAAAGAACTTGCAAGTGCACTGAACGACCAGATGGTGTTCGAACTCTATTCCAGCTACATCTATCTCGGGCTCGCCGCCTGTCTTGAGAAAATGAAACTGCCGGGTGCGGCGCACTGGATGAGAATTCAGGTGGACGAGGAGATCATTCACGCAGGAATTTTCTACAATTATCTCAACGACCAGAGCGAAGATATCGTCCTTGACACAATCAAAAAACCGGAACTGGGCAAGATCAAAACTCCGCTTGACGCATTCAAGGAAGCGCTCAAACATGAGAAACTGGTCACAGCCAGAATCAACAAGCTCGTGGAACTCTCCATAAAATCCGGCGGATACGCCACCATGGCATTCCTGAACTTCTTCGTCACGGAACAGGTTCAGGAGGAGCGTTCCGTCCAGACGATCATCGACAAGCTCGAAAGAGCCGGTTCCGACGAAAAGGCGCTCCTCTTCATTGATGCCGAACTTCAGACGCGCCCTGCGGCAACGCCTCCGGCGGCGGCACAGACCATGTAACGCAGGAAACATTACGGAAACAGGGATGCAAAGGCAGGTTCTTCCTCCTCTGCATCTTTTTTTTATTCCCGGTTTCTTACGGTTCCGGACTTTGAACAGGTGCATGAATTTGATAAAAAACAATGACTTTTGATTCAAAAAAGTTGACATCCATTCAAGCTGCCTTATATTAACCCCATATCTGCATATCTAATATTACAGAGGGTGTCGCGTTGGCTAATAAAATTATCGTAACTGGCGGAGCCGGATTCATAGGTTCGGCTGTCGTAAGGCATATTATTCATATGACCGGGGATCAGGTCTGCATCATCGACAAATTGACATATGCCGGAAATCTGGAATCCCTTGAAAGCGTTTCCGGCAATTCCCGCTGCCGTTTCGAGAAAGCGGACATCTGCGACAAGGCGGCAATGGACCGGATCTTCGCGGATTTTCAACCTGATATCGTCATGCATCTCGCCGCGGAATCCCATGTGGACCGTTCCATCGACGGGCCCGGAGAATTCATCCAGACCAATATCGTCGGAACCTATACGCTGCTCGAAGCCGCAAGGAAGTACTTCAACACGCTCGGCGATGATGCGAAAAAAAAATTCCGTTTCCATCACATCTCCACCGATGAAGTTTACGGCGATCTGGAAGGCCCCGGAGATTTCTTCCGTGAAACCACACCTTACGCCCCCTCCTCGCCGTATTCCGCCAGCAAAGCCGCAAGCGATCATCTTGTCCGTGCATGGAGGCGCACATTCAAACTGCCGACCCTCGTCACCAACTGTTCCAACAACTACGGACCTTATCATTTCCCTGAAAAGCTGATCCCGCTGGTAATTCTCAACGCACTCGAAGGCAAGCCGCTTCCGGTTTATGGAACCGGAGCGCAGATACGCGACTGGCTCTATGTAGAGGATCACGCCCGTGCGCTGTATCTGGTGGCAACAACCGGCGTTCCGGGCGAAACTTACAATATCGGCGGGCACAACGAGAAGAAGAATATCGAAGTCGTGCATAAAATCTGCGAGATTCTTGACGAGCTCCAGCCGCGCGCCGACGGAAAATCCTATGCGGAACAGATAACATTTGTGACCGACCGTCCCGGACATGATCTGCGCTATGCCATCGACGCGGACAAAATCGGGCGTGAACTCGGCTGGAGACCGCAGGAAACATTTGAAAGCGGCATCCGCAAAACTGTTCAATGGTATCTTGCTCACCGTTTCACATGGTGCAAACATGTCCAGGACGGCACCTACAATCGCGAACGACTCGGAACCGGAGGCGCAAAATGAAAGGCATTGTACTGGCAGGGGGCGCGGGAACCAGGCTGCACCCGATCACGCAGGGGGTGTCAAAGCAGCTCCTTGCGGTTTATGACAAACCGATGATCTACTATCCGCTCTCGGTTCTGATGCTGGCAGGCATCAACGAGATTCTCATCATCACGACGCCGGAGGATCAGGCGGGATTCATCCGCCTGCTCGGGGACGGCTCCCGCTTCGGCATCCGCCTCTCCTATGAGGTTCAGCCGTCGCCGGACGGTCTGGCGCAGGCATTCCTGATCGGGGAAAAGTTCATCGGCAGAGACTCCGTCGCGCTTGTTCTCGGAGACAATATTTTCTACGGAGCCAATCTCAGCGGACTGATGCGGGAGGCGGTCGCACGAAAAAAAGGTGCAACGGTTTTCGGATATTATGTCAGCGACCCGGAACGTTTCGGCGTTGTGGAGTTCGATGAAAACGGCAGGGCGATTTCCATCGAGGAGAAACCGGCGAAACCCAAGTCGCACTTCGCCGTGACGGGACTCTATTTTTATGACAACGATGTTGTGGAGATCGCGAAGAACATCAAGCCGTCCGTGCGCGGCGAGCTTGAGATCACCAGCGTGAACAATGAATATCTCCGGCGCGGGGAGCTCCATGTGGAAAAACTCAAACGCGGTTATGCATGGCTTGATACAGGGACGCATGAAAGCCTGCTGGACGCGGCGAACTTCATCCGCACAATTGAAACCCGCCAGGGGCTTCAGGTTGCATGTCTTCAGGAAATCGCCTACACGAACGGATGGATGACCGGAGAGGAAGTGAAAGAGAGCATCAAGGACATGATGAAGACGGAATACGGCGCATACATGGCGCGCCTGATCAGGGAAGATGAGTGACGGATTATGAACATCGTAAAAACGGAAATCGAAGGCGTTGTGATCATCGAACCGAAAGTATTCGGTGATGCACGCGGTTATTTTTTTGAGTCATGGAACAAGGAAGTCTATGAAAAACACGGGATTGCCGCTGATTTCATTCAGGACAATGAATCAAGGTCCCGTTTCGGCGTTCTGCGCGGGCTCCATTTTCAGGCGGCGCCCTACACGCAGGCAAAGCTTGTCAGGGTGATTCAGGGCGCAGTGCTGGATGTCGCCGTCGATATCCGCAAAGGCTCCCCGACGTTCGGCAGGCATGTGGCGGTTGAACTTTCGGCGGAAAACAAGCGCCAGCTTTTCGTGCCCCGCGGATTCGCACACGGCTTTGTCGTTCTCAGCGACGATGTCGTTTTCGCCTACAAATGCGACAATAAATATATGCCGTCCCATGAACGCGGAATCGCATTCGATGATCCCTCGCTCGGCATTGACTGGCGCGTCAAGGTGGACTCTTTCATTCTCTCGGAGAAGGATACGCGGAATCCGCTTCTCAAAGATGCGGAAGTATTCGATTACAACAACAGGGAGTATCTGAAATGAAAGTTCTTCTGACCGGCGGCAGGGGAATGCTCGGACGTACGCTCTGTGCAGAACTCACAGACTTTGAAATAATCCCCACGGATCTGCCGGAAGCCGACATCACGGATGAACGCGGCATTGACGCCGTCATCAGGAAATATGCGCCGGACGCAGTGATTCACTGCGCGGCAATGACTGCGGTGGACAAATGCGAAACAGAGCGCGATCTCGCTTATAAACTGAACGCCTGCGGATCTGCAAATATCGCATCCGCCTGTCACAGAAACGGCATCAGGCTGATCGCCATTTCCACGGACTACGTTTTCAAAGGCGATTCGGAGCGTCCCTATACGGAATTCGACCGTCCGGACGGCGGCAATACGGTGTATGGGCAAAGCAAGTTCGCAGGCGAGGAGATGATCCGCCGCCACTGCCCGGATCATGTGATCGCACGCATCTCGTGGCTTTACGGAGCCGGAGGACCGAGCTTTGTCCATGCGATGATCAACCTTGCGGACGGCACACGCCCGGCACTGAAAGTCGTCAGCGACCAGTTCGGCAATCCGACCAGCGCGCTTGCCGTTGCGCGGGAGCTTCGCGAAGTATTGAAGCGTCCGGAACTTGTCGGGACTTATCACATGACCTGCGAGGGCGAAGCCTCATGGTATGAGTTCGCACTGGAGATATTTGAACGGATGGGAATCAGCCAGAAGGTGTTGCCCTGCGCCACGGAGGAGTTCCCGCGTCCCGCGCCGCGCCCCGCAAATTCGCGCCTCGAAAAAATGATGCTCCGCCTGATCGGCCTTCCGCCGATGCCGGACTGGAAAGACGCACTCGGGGAATTTCTCGCAAAAGAGTTCAAAAACAGGAAATAAAACACCATGCCGGAAAATATTTACGCAGTAATCATGGCGGGCGGGCGCGGAGAACGTTTCTGGCCGGAATGCCGCGCAAACCGTCCGAAGCAACTGTTGAACCTTTTCGGCAATGCACCGCTGATAGAACAGACGGTTCTCCGTCTTCAGGGATTTGTTCCGTTTCATAACATTCTCATCATCACGAACGAGGCCTATCTGGAACGCATCCGCGCACTCCTCCCGCAGATTCCCCCGGATAATATCATCGGAGAACCCTGTGCAAGAGATACGGCGCCGTGTGTTGCGCTTGCGGCGGGAGTCGTCAAGGCGAAAGCCGGCTCGGAGGATGCCGTCATGATCCTGCTTCCGGCAGACCATTTCATCGTCAGACAGCAGGCAATGATTGCCGATCTGAATACCTGTGCCGGTGCGGTCGCGGGACGGCACGCAATCGCCACAATCGGCATCACGCCGTATGCACCCAGCCCGAATTACGGTTACATTGAGTGCGGCGAACCGCTGGAACATTCCGGCGGAACATTTTTCAAAGTCAGGCGTTTCACGGAAAAACCCTCCGTCGAAGAAGCGGAGCGGCTTCTTGCGCAGGGCAATTACAAATGGAACAGCGGCATGTTCGTTTTTTCGGTGAAGACCATTCTGGAGGAGATGCGGATTCAGGCGCCCGATCTCCACTCCTTTGCGGAAGATGCGGCGCTGCACTGGCAGACGGAGAAGTTTTCAGCGAAACGGCAGGAGGATTTCGGCAGGCTCCGCAGGATATCATTCGACTATGCAATCATGGAACACGCCTCCGGAATTCTGGTGCTTGAGGCAGGGTTCGACTGGGACGACATCGGCAACTGGACCTCTCTGCGCAATCACTATGAGGCGGATGGCGACAACAATGTGGTTCATGCCTCGGCGGAACTGCTGGACTGCAAAGACTGTATCGTTTTTTCCGGGGATGCGGACCGCCTGATCGCAGGCATCGACCTCAGAGAAACGGTTATCATCCAGACGCCGGACGTGACCCTGGTTGCACCCGTTTCCAGCACGCAGAAAATCAAACTGCTGTTGCAGAAACTCTCGGCAAAGAAAGAAAAACAGAAATACCTGTAACCGGCAAGGAGTGATTTTATGGCATACAGAATCGAGGAAAAACTTGTGATCGGAGTCGCATCCAGCGCTCTTTTCCAACTGGATGAAGCGGACAGCGTTTTCCGCAAGGAAGGCTTGAATGCGTATCGCGACTACCAGTATGAGCATCAGCACGACATTCTCAATACCGGCGTCGCGTTTCCTTTTGTGAAGCGTCTGCTGGCAATGAATCAGTTCTTCCCCGATACCCAGCCGATCGAAGTCGTCCTCCTCAGTCACAACGACCCGGACACCGGACTGCGTGTATTCTATTCCATTCAGCACTACGGGCTCAATATCATCCGCGCGGCGTTCACGACAGGCGATTCCCCGTTCAAATACATTCCGGCTTACAACGTTTCACTGTTCCTTTCCGCCAATTCGGGCGATGTCCGGCAGGCGATGAAAGAGGGCTATCCCGCCGGGCAGGTTCTCGCCAGCGCCGCGGAGGACGATCCGAACAATCCGGGGCTCTGCATCGCGTTCGACTTCGACGGAGTGATCGCCGATTCCAGTGCGGAGGAGGTCTACCAGAAAGAAGGCATTGAGAAGTTTTATTCGGCGGAAACGGAAAAGGCGCAGATCCCGCATACGCCGGGGCCTCTTGCCGATCTTTTTTCCAAGCTTGCGAAACTCCATAAGCTGGAGGATGAGCGGGTAAAAAATGATCCGAAATACCGCCGTTATATGAAAATGGCGATCGTGACCGCACGTTCCGCACCCGCCCATGAGCGGGTCGTGACGACGTTGCGCAAGTGGGACATTCCGGTTGACCAGACTTTTTTCCTCGGCGGAATGGACAAGGGGCGTATTCTGTCGATCCTGCGTCCCCACATCTTCTTCGATGACCAGCGGCATCCGCATCTGGACGCCTCAAGTCCTTTCACTCCCTCCGTCCACATTCCCCTGGATTCGGTAAAGACAAACTGAAAGACGGCGTACCTTTTTGAAGTGCGCTGTTGACCGGATGTCATCAAAAAAGGACAGGAAAGACAAAATACCGTCTTTCCTGAAACTGTTATGTAAGAATTCAGGCTCTGCGCCCGCCGCGGTCACCGGTAAGAATGCCGCGCTTCGTCGATTTGACGAAGTCCAGAAATTCAATGACTTCCGGCAACTGCGGAACTTCCGCTTCGGCTTTGGCAATCGCATTGCTCATGCTCAGCCCATGACGGAAGAAAATATCATAGAGGTCTTTGACGGCACGGATCGTTTCCTTTGAAAATCCGTTGCGCTTCATGCCGACGATATTGAATCCGCGCACGCCGCCGTTGCGTCCGTCGCCGATCATGAACGGAGCAAGGTCCATCGAAATCTGGGAACCGCCGCTCAATACCGCCATACGCCCCATGCGGCAGAACTGATGCATGCCGGAAAGCCCGGAGATCAGGCACTTGTCGCCGACTGTGCAATATCCGGCACAGCCGCTGTAAGGCACCATCACCACTCCGTTGCCGATCGTGCAGTTATGGGAAACATGCGTGTTCGCCATCATGAAGCAGCCGCTGCCGATCGTGGTCACGGTTCCCTCATGAGTCCCGCGGTTCACCGTGACCCCCTCGCGGAACCGGTTGTTGTCCCCGATTTTCGTATAGGAAACCCCGCCCTCGAAACCGTAATCCTCCGGATCGGTCCCGATGGAGGCAAAAGGATAAACGACATTGTTCGCCCCGAGCGTGGCGTAGGCGCCGATATGACACTGGGCGATCAGCCTGGTTCCCTGCCCGATCTCAGTGTCATGCTCAATCACGCAATAGGGGCCGACCTCTACGTCATCCGCGAGTTTTGCGGATGGATCGACGATCGCCGTCGGATGAATTTTAGCCATATAAAATGACTCCTTTTCTATAAGAAGCCGTCCGGAAACAGACGGAGTTCAAGATGATTATAAGCAAAAGGCGGGGATTTCCCCCGCCCTCGCGATTATTTCTTTTTGGCAGATTTCATCGCCGCTCTTGCTTTTGCCTTGACTCTTTCAAGGTAGGCTTTGCGGCGTGCTCTCTTCTGAAGCTTGTTATACTGCTTTCCCATTTTTCAACTCCTTGTAATCTGACAGTTTGTTTTGAAAAATCATATTAAACCATGCAAAATATCATAGTTTCCCGCGAATTCAAGCACGAAACGATCTAAAATAATATAAAAATTACGGATTTGATACAGAGAAAAAGCAGATTTCCGGTTGTAAATTTAAAGAATACTGCTAAAGTTAATTTCGTTTCATTTATCAATTACAGATTTTGAGAGTTGAGAGTGCAATGACTTTTTCGCAAAAACTGAACAAGACATGGATCAGGAAACTGTTTCACTGTACGGCGGCATTGTCCGGTGCCCTGTTTCTGGCATCCTGTTCGGACAATAAGCTGCCCTCCCCTCCCAAGGCGCACCCGGAGCTTCTCCTTGAGATTTATGACGCGACATCGAAAGGCGAACATAAACTCGCCCTCAAAAAGATAGAACGTCTGCGCACGATTGAAAAAACCAGCGTATTTCTTTCGGAACTTGAGTCTGTGGAACGCAATAATGCCGTCATGGAGCAGGTCAACCAATATGTAGAGACAGGGAATTTCGCCGAAGCGTTGAAATATCTTGAGGCGCAGGAAATCAGAAACGGAACACATGACGACACAACGGAAGCAAAGGAGCAGATCCGGATGCTGGCGGAAATCGACACCTTGCTGAACAAGGCGCAGACAGGCCGTTCTTCAGTTGCTCTCGCAATATCGGTCGAAGATTTGCGTAAAACAGCAAAAAAATTCATGATTTCACAGAAAATACAGAACTTTATCGACAGAAAAGAGTCTGAAATAAGAACAATGCAGACGGTGGAAAAGGACCGGATGCAGTTCGGCATGATTGCCGATATCGGTGCAATGCTGGAACAGGGAAATGCGGAAGCGGCCGTCATAGCGGCGGTGCTGGCTCTGGAGGATGAAGAAAATCCGGTTCTTCCGAAAATCCTCTCCGTCATGAGCGGCGCACAGGGCAGAGACAAGTAAAAATTTTCATGAAAAGTATTCAACAATAAGAAAGGGATTCAATCCATGATGAGAAGATCAAAATTCATCCGCTCGGCGGCAGTGACCACTGTCTCCGCCTTCGTGCTGGCAGCTTCCGCCACGGCGTGCGGACAGGAAAAACCGGCAGATGCAAAAACAGCCAAGCCTGAAGCAAAGGCCGCCGCACCCGCCAAGCCCGCCCCCAAGACTCTGGACGAGGTATTCGTCTTCCTGCCGGATCCGGTTGCCACAGTCGGCAATAAAAAGATTTCCAAAAAGGAATTTCTTGACCAGCTCGGCAAAGTGCCGGTGGAATACATTGCCCAGTTGACGCCCGACATGCTCAAGACACAGGCGAAACAGATGGTCAACAGCCTGGTCGATATGGAAGTTCTTCTGGCTCTCGCGGAAAAATCCGGCGTCAAGCCCACCAAGGAACTTGTCATTGCGGAATTCGACAAGAAACTCAAGGAAATGCCCAAAGAGCAGCTCGACATGATCACGAAACAGCTTGAACTTCAGGGCAAGAAACTTGACGACATCAAGGCGGAAGCCGTCAAAGACCCGAATACGTTCAAGTTCTATGCGATCAACAAATGGGTGGAAGACAATCTGAAATCCAAAGTCAAAGTCACGGATGCCGACATTGAGAAATACTACAAGGAACATCAGGATCAGTTCAAGAAGCCGGAAACCCTTACCGCGTCCCACATTCTGATCTCCACGATGCCCGCAGACGGCAAACCCGGCGCGGCGGTTGATCCAGCCAAGGACAAAGAAGCCAAAGCAAAGGCGGAGAAGATTCTTGCCGATCTCAAGAAAGGCGCGGATTTCGGCGCAATCGCGGAAAAAGAGAGCGCCTGCCCCAGCGGAAAACAGGCGAAAGGCAAGCTTCCTCCGTTCACAAAGGGACAGATGGTTCCCGAGTTTGAAAAGGCGGCGATGGCTCTCAAGCCCGGACAGCTTTCCGAAGTCGTCAAGACTCCGTTCGGCTACCATATCATCAAGCTGGAAGCCAAGAATCCGGCAAGCGTGATGCCGCTCGCACAGGTCAAAGAGGCGATCAAAGCCAACCTCGAAGCCAAAGCTCTCGAAAAACAGCTGACCGAGACTCTGACCAAGCAGAAAACCAATATGAATGTCAAGATCAACGATTTCAAATAATCGACGGTCGCAGAAGCAATCAGCAAAAGGCTTGCCTCCCTCCGGAAGCAGGCCTTTTTTCTTAAAGAAAGGGAGGGGAAACAGAATGGAAATTCAATCACTGCTCAAACTCATCGGAAAGCGCCAGAGCTGCCGCTCCTACGTTCCGGGAAAAGAAATCCCCGGAGAACTCATGCGGAACTGTCTGGAAGCCGCCAGACTCGCGCCGTCCTCCTGCAATAAACAACCGTGGCGTTTCGTGATAGTCAGGGAGAGAGAGATGATCCGGCGCATTGCCGGAGAAGGGCTTCTGCCCGGCATAAAGATGACATGGCTCAACGACGCCTCCGCAATTGCGGTGCTGTGCGCCAAAACCGACGTCAAAGTACACTGGCTCGCTCCGATTCTTTCAGGAATCCAGTATCATCTGGTCGATCTTGGCATCGCCGGAGAACATTTCTGCCTCGCGGCGGAAGCGCAGGGGCTCGGTACCTGCTGGATCGGATGGTTCAAACCGAAAGCCGTGGCGCAGATGCTCGGAATTCCGTCGGGAATCCAGCCGACAGCTCTGATCTCCGTCGGTTATCCGCAGGAAAGGCATGATCCTGTTCCGCGTCTTCCGCTGGAAGAAATCGCCTGCGCCGACAGGTGGGGCAAACCAATTCAATAAGAACGGCCGTTCACTTTGTTGACATAGTTCACAAGAGCACGGTTTACGACGCGGTTGCCGCCGGGAGTCGGGTAATCACCGGAAAAATACCAGTCTCCCCGGTGCTCCGGACATGCGGCATGCACATCTTCGATTCTTTGGAAAATCACCTTTACGGAAGCGCGCAGATCAGGAGGCGTCAGCAGGATGCCGATCTCATCGCATAACTGCTCGAAAGTAAACTGTTCATAAAGAGTCCTGACATGATTCTTCATGCAGCAGTCCGGTTTTTCCAGGTCCAGCAGCGCTTTCTCCGCCGTAATGGGAAGAAGGTCCTGCCTGCCATGTTTCTTCAACAAAGATACCAGAGCCTCGAAAGCGACCAGTTCACCGAAACTTGACATGTCGATTCCATAGCAGTCCGGATAGCAGATCGGCGGAGCGGCGGACGCGACCACGATTTTCTTCGGGCCGAGACGGTCCAGAATCGGCAGGATCGCGTTGCGCATGGTATTGCCGCGCACGATCGAATCATCCAGCACAACCAGCGTATCCGCTCCCGGATGAATCACTCCGTAAGTCACATCATACACATGCGGGAAAAGATCGCGCCGATGCGAGGCGTCCGTAATGAATGTACGGAATTTCGCGTCCTTGACGGCGATCTGGGAAAAACGCACCCGGTGACTCCCGCGCAGGCTGTCCAGACCGTCCAGCAGACCGTGAAAACTGATCTGGGCGGTATTCGGGATATAGGAAAAAACAGTATTGTCGAAATCATCGTCAATCGCCTTCATGACAGCCGGCACAAGAGCGCGTCCGAGCGCAAGACGCTCACGGTGAATGTCGGCGTCATTTCCCCGTGAAAAATAGATCCGTTCAAACACACAGCGCTTATGGGGAACGGCCGGCAGACACTCTTTCAGGGCAATGTCGCCGTTTACGGAGATCGTGAGAGCATGTCCCGGAGGCAGCTCCATCACCTCTGAACTCGAAAGATTGAATGCGGTCTGAATCGCCGGACGCTCCGAAGCAACAACCGCGATCTCATCATCGAAATAGTAATACCCGGGACGGATTCCCGCCGCATCGCGCAGCGCAAACGCGTCGCCGTGCCCGAATAGCCCGCACAAAGTAAAGCCGCCGTCCCAATGGACAGCCGCCTGTTTCAAGAGTTCAAAAATATCAAGCATCGGCTCATGCCCTCCGCGCGGCTCCAGCATCTTTTCCAGATAATGCCCGAGATGAAGCAGAAGAATTTCGCTGTCCTGCCGGCTGTTCGGGTGATGCCCGGATGCCACAAGCTCATTGAAAATGGCGGACGTATTCGTAAGGTTGAAATTTCCGGCAAGGAGCATCGTGTGTTTGCGGCAGGAACTCGCGCGGACCACGGGATGGCACGCAGAAAGGGAGCGTTTGCCGAAAGTGCCGTAACGGAGGTGCCCGAGATAAAGCTCACTGCAGAACGGCAGGCTCAGCGAGGAAATCTTGTCGATCTCTCCGGCATGTTCCAGCCCGCATTCAATCTGTGTCCCGATCCGTTCAAGCAGATCGGCAAGCGACAGATCGCGGTTTGATTTTTCCAACTGATAGTAAGGCATGCCTGGCTCGGCATCCAGTCCGAGACTCGCGATTCCGGCGCCGTCCTGCCCGCGGTTGTGCTGTTTCTCCAGCAGCAGGGAAAGTTTATGGTAGCCGTAATACGGCGTCCCGTATTTGCGCAGATAATAGTTCAGATCCTTCCGCAGACGCAGAAGCGCGACTCCGCACTCGTGTTTGATTTCGTCGGACATAGTCTCTTTCTCCCTGATTTTATGCAGATGGTAAAGCAGGAATAATGCCAGATGCAAAGTGCGGAGAGCTCAGGCGGGAAAAAGGATTCGATCGTTCTCTGTTTTTACAAAAATGTAAAAAACAACAGCGCGCATTTTACATTTTTGTAAAATAAAATTCCTTTCTTTCCCTGAAACAGAGTTGGCATAATACCTGCTTTTCCATCTGGCAAATTTCAAAAAGGAGTGTGGAATTATGGTGGAAAACAATCAGGAACAGCAAATCCCCCGCCGACAGCAGTTTCCGGTGCCGGACACGGGGTTATACTCTTTCCGCAATGAACACGATGCCTGCGGGGTCGGGCTTGTCGCGAATCTCAACAACATTGCAGAACACAGAATCGTCGAAATGGGAATCACGGTTCTGAAACGGCTCATGCACAGAGGAGCGGCGGGCGGCGATCCGGAAACCGGGGACGGCGCGGGCATCCTGCTTGCCCTGCCCGACAAATTCTTCCGCAAATCCCTGCCGGTCACACTTCCGGCAAAGGGCGCCTACGGCGTGGCAATGCTGTTCGGCGGCGCTCACGAGGAGTCGCGGATCGAAAGCATCGTCACCTCCGAAGGGGGACGCATCCTTTTCTGGCGCGACGTTCCGGTTCATCCCGAAAGCATCGGCGCGGCGGCGCGCAAGACCTGTCCCCTGATCCGCCAGATCTTCATCGGCGGCGAAGAATTCAAGTCGCAGGCTGTCTTCGAGCGCAAACTGTTCGTTATGCGCCGCCTCATTGAAAAACGCCTGCCGGACTGCTATGTTCCGAGCTGTTCCAGCCGGAGCATCGTATACAAGGGACTCCTCCTTGCGACCCAGATCGACAAATTCTATCCAGATCTCAACGATCCGGACTTTGAAAGCCCGCTCGCGCTGGTTCACCAGCGTTACAGCACCAACACCTTCCCCACATGGAAGCTTGCGCATCCGTTCCGCTATCTTGCGCACAACGGCGAAATCAATACCCTGCGCGGGAATCTCAACCAGCTCCGCAGCCGGGAGCCGTTCCTCAGATGCGAAGAACTCGGCGATGATGTGAAGAAGCTTCTCCCGCTGATTGACGCGGGGCAGAGCGACTCGGCATGTCTCGACAATATGTTCGAGCTCCTCGTCGCCGCCGGACGCAGCCTGCCGCACGCCATGCTGATGCTGATCCCGCAGGCATGGGGAAAGAACTATCATCTCGGACGCGACGTCCGCGGATTTTTCGATTATCACTCCGCCCTGATGGAACCGTGGGACGGCCCCGCCGCCGTCGCGTTCTCCGACGGTGTGAATGCCGGCGCAATCCTCGACCGCAACGGACTCCGCCCCGCCCGTTACTCCCTGACGAAAGACGGCATTTTCGTGCTCGCCTCCGAAACCGGAGTGCTTGACCTCAAATCCTCCGAAATCGTCCGCAAGGGCAGGCTCAAACCCGGCGAGATGATCTACTGCGACCTTGAAAAGCGCCGTCTGGTATTCGATGCGGAACTCAAGAACGACGCCGCACGCCGCAAACCCTACCGCCGCTGGGCGGAGGAAGGTAAAATCTCCGTGCACGGGCTTTTCGATTCGGTCAATCCCTCCGAAGTCCCCGAACACATCAGTTACCGCCAGCAGCTCTTCGGATGGAGCCGCGAGGACGTCGAAATTCTGGTTCAGCCGATGGCGGAAACCGGACACGAACCCGTCGGCTCCATGGGCAACGACGCATCGCTCGCGGTGCTCTCGGAAAAGCCCCAGCTCCTTTACAACTACTTCAAACAGCTTTTCGCGCAGGTGACGAATCCGCCGATCGACCCGATCCGCGAAGAACTCGTCATGAGCCTGACCACCTATATCGGCAACGAGGGCAACATCCTCTCCGACGAACAGGCGAAATCCAGACTCATCAAACTCCCGCGCCCTGTGCTGACCGATGAGGACATCCGCCGCCTGAGCGCCCTGAGCGACGGATTCTTTTCCGCCGTCACGCTCCCCCTCGGCTGGAAGGAAAATCTGGAAGGCGCGCTGGCGAAACTCGAACAGGATGCGATCAGCCATGTGAAAAACGGAAAGAACATCGTCATCCTGAGCGACCGCGCACTTGCCGGCGGAGAGATGCCGATACCCGCCCTGCTCGCAGTGGCGGCGGTCAACCGCGCCCTCAGCCGCGAGGGGCTCCGCCCGCCCGTCGGGCTCATCATTCAGTCCGGCGAAATCCGCGAAATCATGCACTACGCGCTCCTCCTCGGTTTCGGCGCAACGGCAATCAATCCTTATCTGGCACTCGAAACCATCAGCACCCTGACCGCATCCGGCAAGCTCAAGCTCGATCCGGCGCGCGCCGTCGAAAACTACATCAACGCCGTCGACAAGGGGCTGCTCAAAGTCATGTCCAAGATGGGCATCTCGACGCTCCGCAGTTACCGTTCGGCGCAGATATTCGAGGCGGTCGGCATCGACCGCAGCGTAATCGACCGCTACTTCCCCGGAACGGCATCGCGGATCGGCGGCATCAAACTTGCCGACATCGCGGAAGAAGTAAAACGGCGCTGCGCGGCGGCACATGCGGGACTCCTTCCCTCCGGCGGACAGTACCGTTTCCGCAGGGACGGCGAGAATCACCTCTGGACCCCGGAAAGCCTGAGCCTGTTCCGGCAGGCGGTTCAGGCAAACGATCCCGAAAAATACAAGGCATACGCCAATTACATCAATGACCAGTCGAAACACCTCTGCACCCTGCGCGGACTCTTTGAATTCGCCGATACGCAAAGCATCCCGGTCGGGGAAGTGGAAAGCGTGGAATCCATTCTTCACCGCTTCGTTTCCGGCGCAATGAGCCTCGGCTCGCTGAGTCCCGAAGCGCATGAGGCGATTGCGATTGCGATGAACCGCATCGGAGCCATGAGCAACTGCGGAGAAGGCGGGGAAGACCCGGCGCGCGAGCAGCCGGGTCCGAACGGCGAAGACCGCAGGAGCGCGATCCGCCAGATCGCCAGCGGACGGTTCGGCGTCACGATTGATTACCTCGCCAATGCGCGCGATCTCCAGATCAAGATGGCACAGGGCGCGAAACCCGGCGAGGGCGGACAACTCCCCGGACACAAGGTGGACGAAGCGATAGCGCGTGTCCGCCACTCCACGCCGCACGTCACGCTGATCTCCCCTCCCCCGCACCACGACATCTATTCGATCGAAGACCTTGCACAGCTCATCTATGATCTGCGCAATTCCAATCCGAAAGCGCGTGTCTCCGTCAAACTCGTTTCCGAAGTCGGAGTCGGCACCATCGCCGCAGGCGTGGCGAAAGCGCACGCGGACGTGATCCTCATCAGCGGTCATGACGGCGGAACCGGCGCCTCTCCGCTGACCAGCATCAAACACGCGGGACTCCCGTGGGAGCTCGGCATCGCGGAAGCGCAGCAGACGCTTGTCCTCAACAAACTGCGCGGAAATGTCAAACTGCAGGTGGACGGACAGCTCAAGACCGGACGGGACGTCATCATCGGCGCTCTGCTCGGAGCCGAGGAGTTCGGATTCGCCACCACGCTGCTGGTCTGCCTCGGATGCGTCATGATGCGCAAGTGCCATGAGAACTCCTGCCCGGTCGGCGTCGCAACGCAGGACCCAGAACTCCGCAAGTGTTTCAGAGGCAAGCCGGAATACATCATCAACTTCCTGAGGATGCTGGCGCAGGAGGTGCGGGAATATCTCGCACAACTCGGACTGCACTCCATAGATGAAGCGGTCGGGCGCTCCGACCTGCTCAGAATGAACCGCGCGATTGAGTTCTACAAGACACGCAATCTCGACTTCTCCAATGTGTTCCTCCGCGTCCCGGACGGCGCGGTCCGTTATGCAGGAAAAAAGAATCCTCTGGAGACCTTCGACCGCGAATGCCTGATCCCGAAGCTCAGGAAAACGCTCAAGGACGGTTCACCGGCAGAACTCAACGTGGAAATCCGCAACGTCAACCGGACGGCGGGAACCGAGCTCTCCAGCGAAACAGTCCGCCGCTTCGGAGCGCAGGGACTGCCGGACGACACAATCAAAGTCAACTTCAGCGGAATCGCCGGACAGAGTTTCGGCGCGTTCCTTGCCCGCGGAATCACATTCCGCCTGGAGGGCGAAGCCAATGATTTCGTAGGCAAAGGCATCTCCGGCGGCAAGATCATCATACGCCCGCCGGCAGACAGCCCGTTCACGGCGGCGGACAACGTGATCGCCGGAAACGTGATCGGCTACGGCGGCACCTCCGGCAGAATCTTCCTCAACGGACAGGCGGGGGAACGTTTCGCGATCCGCAACAGCGGGTTCACGGCAGTCGTCGAGGGTGTCGGGGACCACGGATGCGAATATATGACCGGCGGGCGCGTGGTGGTGCTCGGTCCCACGGGCGTCAACTTCGGCGCCGGCATGACCGGCGGCATCGCGTATGTCTATGACGGCTCCAACGATTTCGACCTGCGCTGCAACGTCGGGACAGTCGACCTTGAAAGTGTGCTTTCCGGTTCCGAAGACGAGGCGGAACTCCTGGCTCTGCTCAAAGAGCACCTGGAGGCGACGGGCAGCCCCAATGCCGCGGCAAAGCTGGCGGACTGGGAAAATGAACGCAGCAAATTCGTCAAAGTCATTCCCGTGGAATACCGTCATGCAATGGCGGCACAGAAGAAGGAGGAGTAAATCATGAGCAAGGATTTTATGAATATCGAACGCATCGCCCATGTCTACCGTCCTGCGGCGGAACGTGTGCGGGATTTCAACGAAGTCGAAGCGCCGCTGACGACGCAGCAGCTTGCGGAACAGTCCGCGCGCTGCATGGGGTGCGGCATCCCCTTCTGCCACGGAACGGGATGTCCGCTCGGCAATCTCATACCGGATTTCAACGAGGCGGTTCACAAGGGAGACTGGAAACAGGCATGGGATCTGTTAAGCTCCACAAGCTCTTTCCCTGAATTCACCAGCCGCATCTGCCCCGCGCTCTGCGAAGGAAGCTGCACCGAAGGACTGAACCTGGAACCGGTCATGATCCGCCAGATTGAAAAGGCGATCGTCGAAACCGCTTTCGCAAACGGCTGGGTCAAACCCTCCGTTCCCGCAAAACGTACCGGCAAAAAAGTCATCATCGCGGGAGCCGGGCCGGCCGGACTCGCCGCCGCCGTTCTCCTGAATCAGGCGGGACACAGCGTCACGGTCTACGAAAAGAACAAGTTCCCCGGCGGACTGCTCCGTTATGGAATTCCGGATTTCAAACTGAACAAGGAAATCATTGAGCGGCGCATGAGGATTCTCGAAGAATCCGGGATCGAGTTCGTGCTCGGAACGGAAATCGGCACGGATGTTTCTGCGGAATATCTCAGAAAACGCTGCGACGCCTTGCTCATCACCTGCGGCACTCCCGTCCCGCGCGACCTCAAGATACCCGGACGCGAATTGAAGGGAATCCATTTTGCGCTGGAGTTTCTTCAGGGACAGAACCGCGTCAACTCCGGCGAACTGCCCGGACTCCCCGTCTCGGCAAAGGGCAAACGGGTCCTTGTGATCGGCGGCGGCGACACGGGAAGCGACTGCGTCGGAACGGCAAACCGTCAGGGCGCGCGCAGTGTCACTCAGATCGAGATCATGCCGCGTCCGCCGGAAAAGCGCTCGGAATCGACGCCGTGGCCGAACTGGCCCTATATACTCCGAACCTCCTCAAGCCATGAAGAAGGATGCGTCCGCCGCTGGGACATTCAAAGCAGGAAGTTCAACGGGAAAAACGGTTCCGTCGCAAGCGTGGACATCGTTCCTGTCAGATGGACACTCTCCCCGTTCGGCAAGCCGCTGAAATTCGAGGAACTTGCGGATAAGGCGGAAACGATCGAAGCGGATCTGGTTCTGCTGGCGCTCGGCTTCCTGAAACTGGACCGCGCCGCCATGCTGGAACGCCTGAAGCTGGCGGATATGCCGGAGGTCTTCATCGCTGGAGACTCCGCCAACGGCCCGTCTCTCGTGGTCCGCGCAATCGTCGACGGCAGAAAAGCCGCAGCGCAGATCGACCGGTATCTCTCAAAATAACGATATGATCCCACTCCAGACCGCTGTCCGGGCGAACCCTTTCCACCAATTCACCGGACGGCGGTCTCTTTATTCAAGACTCAAAGACTGATTCCTCATCTCAATACTTCACTTCGGCATATTGGAATCTCTCCGTCTCCCTGTCATGCCAGACGACATACACACAACGTTTCTTCCTGTCCCTGCGGGAATATGACGGTGCATTCGCCTCCAGCTTTTTGCTCCACCAGTCAGGCGTTCCATACAAAAAAAGAGGACGGACTTCTTCATCCTTTTCCAGCTTTAACTCTGCAATGATCTTTTCAACAGTTTCCGCAGACGCTTTGCAGGCAATGCAGAATTTCGGATTGCGCCGGAAAGTATCGGAATAATAATAAATTTCCTTCACTGATTCCGGCACAGGAAATCTGAATTTTTTCCGAAACATGTTCCGTGCCTCTTTCGTATCCGGAACCTTGCTGTCCACAATATCTCCGCAACCGGAAAACAGCAAAACCACAGACAGCAGCCCCCATAATTCAAGCTTCCACATGCAAACAATCTTTCCTACGTATAAAACTCGCAATATTGAAGTGTCTTCGTTTCTTCGTGATAAAACAAATAATAATAGCAGCGTTTCTGTTCATCCTCTTTGAAATATCCCTGCGACCTCTTCTGCAGTTCTTCGTCCCACCAGTAAACAGAAGAAATGAGTGACGGTGCGCTCAAATCATTCATCTTTATCAGATTCAACTTCTTCACAATCTTTTCCACCACCTCCGGCGGCGCCTTGCATACCAGATAATATGCGGGATCTGTAATATACAGAAAAAGATCATTATAATAATAAATACCCTTTACCGTATCGGGAGGGGCAAAACCGAATCTATTGTAAAAAACGGCTTTCGCATTCTCTGTGTCGGGCACTTCATTTCCGCCGTCGGCGTCAGGCCCGCAGCCGGAAAACAGCAAAAGACAGAATAAAAAAGATACTATTTTTTTCCCCCGGATCACTCTGACTATCCTTTTCCGAAATAAATATAATTTATTATCCATGCAAACTGCAACTATCGTATAAATTAATAACTTTTTTGCTGTTTTCAAGTAGATAAAATTCTGTTTCCCGTAGGAAACCGAATCCGGCAGCAAAGCCCTTGACACGAGAAGAATGCTCGAACATTCTTCCGCTTCAAAGCCGAGCCGGGGGACGGAGCATGACCACCCAAAAGCGTCAAACAAAAACCTTCTGTTAGGATTCTGTTAGAATGTTCTCCTGCGGGTTGAGTCCTGTCAGAAAACAGTTATATTTCCGTAAACATTCAACTATGGAGAATCACTGTGAGAACAATCTGCCTTCTGCTCGCGCTGACTGCGATCTTCGTATTTTCAGGATGCAAAGATGCGCAATCCCCCAAGGTCAACAAAGTATCCGTCTTTCAGGGCGGCGGACAATGCGCCCTGCCGGGAGAAAAATACGCAAAGCCTCTCTACATTCTTCTGACGGCGGCCCCCGGCAGTGGTTTTTTCAGCGATCCTTCCAATCCGCCGCCGGCGGCAAAACAGAAAGTGCTGTTTGAAGCGGTTGACGGTTCCGACCTGAAACTCTCAGCAAAAGAAGCGGTATCCGATGAGGGCGGACTCGTAAAAATTGAAGTCATGGCAGGCAGAAAGACCGGCGACCAGTATTTGCGGGTCATCCCCGCAGACGCCCCGGACAAGGCGATCACCGTCCGTTTCATTACAGGGATCAAGATCACGGGAATCAGTCAGGAGGGACGCGCGGGACAGGAGCTGGCACAGCCGCTCGCGGTCACGGTGGTTTCCTCCGACGGCAAACCGGTGGAAGGCGCGCCTGTCTACTTCACGCCGGTCCCGACCGCTTCCGGCGCCGGCGCGTCACTCTCGGAAAGAACGGTTCTCACAGATAAAGACGGTATGGCGCGGACAGAAGTCAAGCTCGGAAAAACAACGGGCAAATACGATTTCAACATCGAAGTCGGCGCCACTCAAAACAACAGCACGGTCCGCGGAATCAATGTGACGGAACTCGGCGTCAATGTTTACACTCTGTTCATGAATGTATTCGGCGGACTCGCCATCTTCGTATTCGGCATGAAACTCATGAGTGACGGTCTCCACAAAGCCGCCGGAGAACGCATGCGCAGCATCCTCCACTTTTTCTCCAGCAACCGTTATGTGGCGGTCGTCGCGGGGGCATTCGTCACTGCGGTCATCCAGTCCTCCAGCGCAACCACCGTCATGGTGATCGGCTTCGTCAACGCGGGGCTCCTGAATCTGGTGCAGTCGATCGGCATCATCTTCGGGGCAAACATCGGAACGACCATTACCGCGCAGATCATCGCATTCGACGTATCCAGCATCATCATGCCGGCGATCATCCTCGGACTTCTGATGATGTTCGTCACATGGAAATATCTGCGCGGCTGGGGAGAAACCGTCCTCGGGTTCGGGCTCCTTTTCTTCGGCATGGGCATTATGAGCGCCGAACTCAAGCTGATCGGCGAGTTTCCCTCTTTCCTGTCCTTCTTCAGCTCGTTCGACTGCGCGCCTCCTCCGGGCGGCCATATGCCCATCCTCGCGCTCCTCGGCGCCATAGGAATCGGACTCGTCATGACCATGATCATCCAGAGCAGTTCCGCGGCAACCGGAATCATTCTCGCACTCGGCGCCAGCGGGCTCATCAACCTCTACACAGCCATCGCGCTGATACTCGGCTCCAATATCGGGACGACCATCACCGCACAGCTCGCGGCACTTACCGCAAACCGGATCGCAAAACAGGCGGCGCTCGCGCATACCCTCTTCAATTTCTTCGGCGTATTCATCATCGGCGCCAGCTTCTATATTCAATGGGGCGACAGCGGAGTTCCGGTCTTCTTCTACTTTGTCGATAAATTCACGGCGGGCGACGCCTTTGCCGCCATTCCGCAGAATCTGCCCCGCCACATCGCAAACGCCCATACCCTGTTCAACGTAATCACGACTCTGCTCCTGCTTCCCTTTGTAGCCACCATGGCAAAAGTCTGCGAATGGATGATTCCCGTCCGCACGGAAAAAGTCAAAATCCAGTATCTTGAGCCACATCTCCTCGATACGCCGTCCGTTGCGCTGGAACAGGCGGGGCGTTTCCTGCGCCGTATGCTCAAGAAATCATGGAAGATGGTCTCAATCGCAACGGAACAGCACTTCATCCCCTGCAACGTGAATGAGGAACGTTTCCAGAGTCTTGCGCGGAAAGAGGAAAAGATCGACCGCTGGCAGTTGGAATTGACCAATTATCTGGTTCAGGTGACGCGCCGCGAACTCTCCGAACCGCAGTCGCAGATCATTCCCCTGCTCCTGCACTGCACCAATGACGCGGAGCGGATCGCGGACCATACGGAAAATATCCTGAATCTGACGGTCCGCCTGAATCAGGCGGAAAGCAAGCTCTCCGACACCGCAATTCAGGATCTGAATCTGATTTACGGCATTCTCAAGGATCAGGCGAAAAGTGTGATCTCCACTCTTGATGCACACGATCAGGCAAAAGTCGATCAGGCGATGAAAAACGAACGCGAGGTCATCCGTCTGTCTGCGGAACTTGAGGCAAAACATGTGGAACGTCTCCGCACCGGCGAATGCAATGCAGTCACGGGAGTCATTTACATCGAACTGCTTGCCGAACTGGAAAAAATATCTTCGCATTTCACCAATATTGCGGAACGGTCCGCGGCGATCCAGAAAAATTATCTCGGCATCAGCCGTCTCAAGAATGCGGCAAAACAGGCGGCAAACAATGCGAAAACTGTTCAGGCGCATTCTTGACCTGCGCGGGAATGACAGTATATTAAGGCGCTTTGAATCACAGGAAAGGAAAGGCGCATGAAGATCATTTTCAACGGAACAGCGGCGGAAATTGCGGACGGAACCACTCTGAATGCTTTTCTTGAGGAGCGGAAAATACAGCGGAAGAATGTCATCGTTGAACTCAATGAAGATGTCGTCAGCGTCAAAGAGGAAATATCAGGACGCATCCTGAAAGACGGCGATGTACTGAATCTCTATTCCGTTGTCGCCGGCGGCTGACGACACCCGCCGGCGCCGTCAGCGCAGCACGGGAATATGATGCGGGTAAAGAATTTCCACATCGAGCATATCGCGGACAGGCTGTTCAGGTTCCCCGTTTTCCATCATGTCAATGAGTATCTCCGCCGCCCGGCATCCGATACGGAAAGGATGCTGGTCCACGGTGGCGACGGGAAGCGTATCGCCGATCCCCGTCACATTACCGAATCCCGTCAGCGCTTTCCTGCCGCTCCACACAATCCCTGCGCCGGACATGGCTTTCGCCATTCTCAGCAGATCATTGTCCGAACCGGTCGCCAACGCCGTAAAATGCGGATATTTTCGCTGAATCCGCTTCAAAGCGGATTTTGCGTCGAAATCGGAATGCTCCATACTGTAAAAAGTGCGCTCCTCGCAATCTTCGATTCCGGCTTCGCTCATGGCACGGTAAAATCCGGTCAGACGCTCCCTCATGAGCGCCGGATGGAAATAAATGACGATATCGCGATGCCCGCGTGCAATCACCTCCCGCATGATTTCATAGCCCCCCTGATAGTTGTTGCAGGAGATCGTGTGCAGATCCTGCTCTCCCGCCTGAAGTTCATGGTCGATGTAAACCACGGGAACTCCGGCGGTTTCAAGTCTGCCGTAAGCATGAGTGACAATGCCTTTCACCGGTGAATGCGACAACATCTTCAGGACATCCGCAATCCGGCCCGACGGCGAAAGATAAGTCACCAGATACCGGCGGTTCATGGCGGCGTTCTGAATCCCATGAAAAACATTGGCATAATAAGGCGAAGTAAGTTCACCGATAAAGGCAATCTGCTCCCTGTGAAACAGAAGACCGGAGACAACCCGCGTTCCCTGTCCCCGTGTCCCTCGCACAAGCAATCCGCCGGCGACAAGAAGCGAAACCGCTTTATTGGCTGTTTTTTTGTTGACTCCGAAACGCTCCGAAAGTTCATACTCGGACGGAAAATGCGCCAGATGCGCATATCTGCCATCCTCCAGTTCACGACGCAGAGTTTTTAATATCGGTTCCAGTTTTTCCATGAAATTCTCCCTTGTCAAAATATAAAAAACTGTGGCGGGAACTCACGTCCCGCACCGTTTCTTCCCATTAGAATTTGACGGGCATGCTACATCATTTACTATAATATCAAAAAGTGAGTGGGTCAAGATAAAAGAAAAATTTTTCTTGAAACATCTTGACAATCCGTCAGTTTTACATTATAATAGAAACAAAGGCAAGCGTTACCAAGTGGTTTACTTACAATAAAGATAAGGGAAAAACTCATGAGGACACAAACAACGGATTTACGATCCCGGTCCGGAAATGCAGCAGGATATATATGTTTCACATTGATAGAATTGTTTATTGGAAAATTTTATCAAAGAGTTTTTTCATTCTGTCGGAGCAGGACAGAACACGGATTGGCATTTCTCAGGCAAATTCCGGTCATATTGCATAGCGAGGAGCGGTCTCCGGCAAAGTCCGATCATACTTCGTGGTGCGGAGCGGTCTCCGCCAGAGGAAGCAGCCAATCCTCGCACTGCTTTGCTGTTTCTTTCTTCATTCAAATGTTCAATTGTTTCTTCTCTTCTTACTTCAAAGTTCCCTGTTCTTCTGCTCTCAGTTCAAGGGCGAAAATGCATATTTTCACTCTTATAGAATTGCTTATCGTAATTTCAATCATTGCCATTCTCGCCAGCATGCTTCTGCCCGCGCTCAATAAAGCCCGCGCCATGGCGCTTTCCGTAAAATGTGTCTCGAACCTCAGACAGGCAGGCTGCACACAGAATATTTACGCGAACGACAACAAAGGATGGGTCGCATCTCCAATCAACAGCAATGATCGGATCTACTGGCAGGTCATTGCCTCGCAGGGATACCTGCCTTCCATCCCGCTTGAATCGGGAATCACCCTGCCAAATCCGGTGTTCCGGTGTCCCGACTCCCGCCTGAAATTGATCGCAAGAAACAGCTACGGGCTCCGCTCGAACGGACAATGGACAAAATCCTTTCTGAATATCCATGCTGCAAAACCGATCAAAAGCCAGACGGCATCTCCATTTTCCGCCACCTCGACCGTATGGCAGTCCGCTGCGGAAATGATTTTCATGGGCGACAATCTGAATGCAAAATACAAAACCTCTCCGACGGAAGACAACTTCACCGGTCATTACATTCTGGAAGACACCGGTTCGGGAAGCGGCGGCGCGGCATATCCCCACTTCCGGCATTCGGGGAAATGCAACATTCTGTATGGCGACGGGCATGTAAAGGGAATTCTGCCCCTTGAGCTTGGCGACTCGCTCCGCACGCCGGGCAACTGGAATTATTTCACAAGCAGCAATATCGCAGCCGGCAGATACCCGTAAGAGAGTTTTCATTCCAATGAATCATATCAAACACGAAGGAGAAAAATGAAATGAAAAAACGTATTTTGCCTGTGCTGCTGACATTAGCCTTGTCAGCCTGTATCTGCGGTGCCGCGGAGACAGCGGAGTTTTCATTGAAGGCGGCGCTTGACGGAGAAAAAACAATCCTGAAAAGCGGTTCGCCGGTCATTGCAAATGTCGTCTTCGGGCATCCGCCGGAATATGAACCGTTGTACTGGCGCGCGATTCTCGCATATGCCAATCTGCCGGAGGACTTCTGCGGAAAAGTCAAAGTTCTGGAATCCAAAAGCAAAGACCCGCGCTGGCGGAGTGTCTATATCCTGAAAGGATATTTCAAGCAATCGGTTCCCGGTTATTTTCCTATTCCCTATTCCCTCAGGAAACAAAATGCCCAGAAATGGGAATTCTCCACGGAAAACTGGCCGGAAGGCGATTATACGGTAACGCTCCAACTGATGCTCCGGCACAGAGACTGGAAGACAATGAAAGACGGCAGGAAAGCCTATCGGTACACTTCCTCTGCAATCAACTTCACACTGGAGAAATAAATAAGATGAATTTGAAACGGATATTGTCATGGAGCCTTTCGGTTCTTGCGGGAATCACTTTTTCCGCGGACCTCGAAATCCCGGAACGGAATGAACGCCCTCTCATCGACGGGAAAGCCGACGACGCCTGCTGGAGAGGACTCCCATGGCGGAGCGGATTCACACGCTGCGGCACAGGGAAACAGGCGGAAGCGAATACCCGTTTCAAAATCTTCACAAGCAAAGGAACGCTGTACATCGCCGTCGAAGCATCCGAGCCGGAAATGCAGAAAATCGTGAAAGAAAAGAAGGAACATGACTCTCCGGCAGTCTGGCGCAATGACTCAATTGAAATCAATCTGGTTCCCGATCCGAAAGCAATGTCGTTCTATAAATTCATCATAGACAGCACCGGACAATATGCCGATCTTCAGTTGACCGATGATAATACGGACAGCGGTAGATTCAATGCGTTCAACGAATGGGACGGAATGCCGGAAATCCGGACTTCCGCCGGAAAAAACTTCTGGACGGTGGAAGCCGCGATCCCGCTGGGGGCAATGCAGATCAATGAAGACACGCCGGATACCTGGCGCTTCAATGTCTTCCGCCACCGCTTCGCCGGTGGAAAGACGGAAAGCACATCCTATTCGCGTCTCCCGAAACCGGGCACGCTTCAGCCTGCGTCTTTCCTGAATGTAAAACTGCACGGCTTCAAGGCGGTGGATTACCCCTTTTCCGCAGGGAAAAGCACATTCACATTCCAACGCGGCAAAGACGGTGTCTTCGAGTTTAAAATTAACGGAGTGGTGCATAACGGAATGCCGAAGTTCCGTCTGGCGAAGGTTCGCTTCGCCCTGAACAACGGAACAAAGACCTATCAGGCGGAAAAACTGGAACCGTTCAAAGGGAAAAGCTCCACTGTGTCGAAGAATGTGATCCGCGATGTCCCGCAGGGGGAATATCAGCTGAATTTCAGCATCTATTCCAATTCCTCCGTTCCGGTTCTCCTCTGCAATGTTTCGCGGAAAGTGAAGCTGGAATACTCTCCGCTGAAAATCCGTCTTGTCAATCCCCCCTACCGCAGCAATGTCTATGCGACCATGCCGGACAAGATATTGAGGGCGGACATCCTGCTGAACGAAGATACCGGAATCCCGCTCACTGCAACACTCTCCAACGGCAAAGACATCCGCCTTGAACAGACAATCAGGGCTGCTGAATGGAACAACCGGGTCAATTTCGACATGGCATCGCTTCCCGACGGCTGTTACACGCTTTCCGTTTCGGGCAAAGGCGGACAGGGCATTTTCAAAACTGATACAACTGTACAAAAACTTCCTTACCGCAAGGGCGAAGTCTGGCTCGACAACCGGGGAGTAACACATGTGGACGGCAAACCGGTACTTCCTTTCGGATGGTATGGAACACAGCCGGACAGACCGGATAAGTCCGTGAACTGGATCATCCTGATGACCCGCTTCGCCGACATCGACAGTGCGGTGAAAACAATCCGGAAGAATCTGGAATCCGGTCAGAGGACCGCGATCTACATGACACAGGAAATCACGGGCAGAGCATGGGACAAGCCGGTATTGTTTGCCGAATCCGCACGTAAAAGCGGTCTTTCCCCGGCACAACGGGAAAAGATCATCAGATTCGTAAGCGCCGTCGGGAAGACGGATGGGCTCCTTGCCTGGTACATGGCGGATGAACCCGAAGGGCGGGACAACAATCCGCTTTTTTATGAAGAGGCGCTGGAACTCATCAGGAAGCATGATCCCTATCATCCCGGAATCATGCTCAATTACGGACTCTACGGGATCAAGAGATATTATCGCGGCGCCGATATCCTCATACCGGACTGCTACGCGCAATACTGGGAAGACGGCACCACGGAAAAACCCCGCTCCAGCACCTCGGAATGGGTCAGAACCGCGGCGGCGCTGCGCCCGGCATGGCTCTGCACCCAGATGTCACTCTGGCCCGCGCGGCACCCGGACGGAAGACTGCGCGGTGTGCCGCCGGATTACAGAGACCAGCGTATGCAGTTTCTTCAGGCGATCATCCATAATGCCAAAGGTTTTTCGATGTACACCTATTATTACGGGCAGATCTATTCTTCCCTCATCATCGGGCACGAGGAACTCGGGCGCACACTTCAACTGATCCGCGAGTATGTCTTCGCCGATACCATCCCGAACGGCGTCACGATAAAAGGGGCAGAGCCTCCGGCGTTCCAGGCAGGATTGAAGAAAGTCGGGAAAGAGTTCTGCCTGATCGCCGTCAATACTTCGCTCAAGGCGCAGAAAATGGAGTTTCTGCTGAAAAACAGGTTTTCCGGAAATCTGTATGAAGGCGGAGGAAAAGGTGTGTTCAAAGTCGACGCAGGACGCTTTACCGATACTCTCGCACCGAAAGAATCCCGGCTGTATCTGACGGACGGAAAACTTGCACAGGAAATTCCCGATGTCGCCGCAGTCGAACGGCGCATTGCCGAACACCGTGCGGGGCGCCGGAAAAAAGGAAACCTGATTGGAACCGGTGAGTTATATGAAGCGGATTATCTTGATTTCGCCGCCGGCAGAATTCCGGCTCATACAGTAAAAATCGCAGCATCTTCGGATGCGACGTTCCATGCGACAAAAAGGACCGGCTCGCTGTATTATCTGGTGGACGGGCTGACTGAACCGACCCGTTTCGAGTTCACATGGTCGCCGAAATCATCCGACAAGACACCGTGGCTGAATTTCGTTCTGCCGGAGCCATCGCCGGTAAAACTGGTGAAACTGTACACACCCGATGCAAGAATCACATCATGCCGGGTCACTGCGGGCGGGAAAAAATATGAAATCAAAGAAAACAGGAAAAATGTGATTGAGATTCCGATTGACGGCACCATGACATCCGAAGTCAAAATCGAGTTTCTGAAGACAAAACCAGCAACAACCGGAAAGGACAGACTGTTGAGCGAAGTGGAAATTTACTGAAAAGACACTGGAATTGCAGGATTTCGGTCCGGGTATGAAGAGAGAGACGGGGCGAAATCCTGCTTTTGCAGAAAACTTCAAAAGCAGGTGGGTCAATATATCAACTATTTTATCTGAATCAGTTCTTGACTATCTCTTTATTTTGCTTATAATTAAAGAAAGAGGGCAACCAAGTGGTTTACTGATCAGTCGGAAAGGCAGAAAAATGAAAAAAGATAATTTTACATTATTGGAACTTCTGATTGTTGTTTCGATCATCGCGGTTCTTACGGCGCTTTTTCTTCCGGGACTTCAAAAAGTACGTGTCATGGCAAAAGGAACGGTATGCACCAGCAATCTGAAACAGATCAGCCTGGGGATGGGTATGTATTCCGATGCATACCGTGAGTATGTCGTTCCAGGCAAACTGAAGATTACGGGTGCGAGTGCCGCGGAATGGTATTACCTTCTTCTGGGGTCGAGCGGACAGTTGAGCTCCATTCCGGCGATCTCTCCGTTCGGAATCACTAAAAAAATACTTTATTGTCCGGCAGAGGAAAAGAAACGGGGATTTCCTCAATATACGGGAAACATGTGGGTAATGGGCATGCATGGCAATTCAAACGCGAGTTACCGCCGTCAATTCAAATATTCCGGCTTCAAAAGACCTTCGGGAATCCGTCTGATTATGGATGCCAACAGGATGGACCAGTTTCTCATTACATATGCTTACGATATCCGTTTCCGCCACGGCAGGGGCGATTTCCGACCGCATAGTACCACCAGCCTGCCGATGCCCTGGAACGGGAGCGCCAACTTCATTTTTGCAGATGGACATGTCGGAGGGCTGTCTCTGAAAACATTTGATCCGGGGATCAGCACAACGCTGGTGCGGAGTCAGGGGCTTATCAATGTCGACGGGACAGGTCCCAATGTCAGCAGCATGAATTTTATCACAGTTCAATAAAACAGGGAGTGAATCCGAAAATGAAACAGTTTTGTTTATTGTGGATGTTTGCCGCGATTTTAACGGCAGGTGCGGACGACGGAGTGGCGGTGCATTATGATTTCAATACGGGAGAAGGCACGGAGCTGAAAGCTGTGACAGGCGGAAAAGACGGCAGAATCTTCAATTTCGGGGAACACTGTAAATGGGTGGACGGCGCATCGGGAAAGGCTCTGGAATTTACCGCTCCGCCGAAATCGTGCAATCAGTGCGGCGGCGTCATAATCCCGAATTTCAAGTTTGATTTTACAAAGCCTTTTACAATTATCATGACAATCCGTCTTCAGGGACCAGTCAGCTCAGGAATGCGGGAGATGATCGGCTGGTATGATGCTGAACGCGGTCCCGGTTTCCGCTTCAGCGTCTTTTACGGATCACTGGAACTGCGTACCGGCGACGGCAAACAGGTAAAAACGATTTCCACAAATAATGCCGCAGTTGCAATTCCTGCGGAACGCTGGATTCAGCTTGCGGTCACTTACGACGGAACAAATGGGGCGATCTATCTCGAGGGGAAACGTGTTGCGGAAAAAGCGATTACGATTACCTTGCCCCAAAACAAGGCTTTGAAAATCGGCGCTTATCAGGGACGGACCGCTTACAGTATGCAGGGAGCCATGGACGACCTGAAAATTTACGACAGGGCATTCTCTCCCGAAGAGATCGCATCGCTTTATCTTGAGAATATGAAATAAACAGAGAGACGATATGTTCAGAATCATTGCATTATCCGGTATTCTCTTTCTTTCCGGTGCCGTCTGTTCCGCAGATTTGCCGAGGATTGCGGCGGGAACGAATGGGCACACCATTCAAGTGGACGGTAAAATCCGTGAAACCGCGTGGGACAAGGTTCCGTGGCAAGGCGGTTTTTCCCGTCTTGATGGAAAAGGAAAGGCGGAACAGGATACTAAATTCAAGGTTCTGTGCGGCAGAGACGGCATCTATTTTGCGTTCCGGGCGATGGATGCTGAAGTAAAAAGCAGTAAAACCGAACATGACGGCACGATCTGGATGGATGACTGTATTGAGATTTTTCTTGCTCCGGTGGAAATGATTTCGCCGGATCATAATATCCGCGAATACCTGCATTTTGCGTTCAATCCCTCCGGTTCGCGTTTTGAACAGCGGGTTCTCGCAGGAGCAGGCGACGTGCAATGGAACTGCAATTGGAAAGCGGCGGCAGCGCATACGGCGGACGGATTCGATGCAGAGGTTTTCATTCCGTTCTACGCTTTCGATCTTTCATCGGACAGTCGGACGTGGCGTTTCAATATCGGACGGGAGGATCATAATCCGTCACGGAAGAAATTTACGGTATCCGCCTTTGCACCGACCAATTCATTTTCCAATATGGACCGTTTTGCATATCTCGACAATGTTCAGTCCAATCACGCCCGTTATCTTGTCCGGATCGACAAGATCAATTTTACAACGGATTCCCGCGCCGGCAAGACCGTTCCAGTTGTAAAAGGCACTTTGAAAGCGCTTCCGCAACGCAGTCTTTCCATCAGAATTGCGGCGAAAAAGGAAGGGAAACTGACCGGATTCAACAGCATTGATGTGAAAGTCCCGGAATCAGGTTCTTTCGAGTTCTCGCTTCCGGTTTCCGCCAAGGGATCCGGAAACTACCGGCTGATTCTGATGGCAGCAGAACCGGAAGGAACAGTCTTCTACGAGGAAAAACATGTGGAACTCAGTCTTGTACCGTTTGATCTCAAACTGGTCAATCCATTCTACAGGAACACAATTTATGCGGATCAGCAGGAACGCGATCTTGTATTCGACATCATCCTGCGGGGTTCGCCCCCAGCCCTGCTGACGGCGGAAATAGCCGATATGAACGGGAAAGTATTCAAGCATACCGAACTGAAAGTATCGAAATCCAGCAGTCAGTTCCGTATTCATACCGGAGGATGGCTTCCCGGCAGTTATATCCTCAAGCTTACCGATACTGGAAAAAACAGCGGCACACTCAAAGTTTCTTTCCGACTCGCTTCGCATCCTGCATCGGGAGATGTAATCCGACTCGATGCAAATGGAAATGTCCTGATAAATGGACGGAGATTCTTTCCGCGCGGTTTCATCGGCGGTGGAAAACATTCCTTTCCGGCATTGCGCAAGGGTAAATTCAATATAATTCAAGTCTATACGCTGCATCTGGCAGAGACGGAGAAAATCATTGAGTTTCTTGATCAGGCTCTCGACAACGGGCTCCGCGTGATTTTCAGTCCGTTCCATAAAATCCGCTGTGGATTTTTCGGGTTCAATGAGAATGGAAAACTTTCCCCGCGCCTTTCAGAGAAGGGCAGACAGCGCATGGAACAGTTGGTGAATGCCGTCAAAATGCATCCGGCACTGTTCGGTTACTATCTCTATGATGAACCTCGCGGTGCGGAATACTGCACTGAACTGAAACAAATCTATCACCGGTTATCGGAACTTGATCCGAACCATCCGGTGATCGGACTGGATAATACGGCGGGCGGAAGCATCAATCTGAAAGGGCATTGCGATATTCATGTTCTCGACCTGTATCCGAGCCCGACAAAAGAAAACACGTTCAGCAAGCCTCCGGCATCTGTCTGCCGCAACATTCAGACCATGACGGAAAAACTTGATACGGATGGAAGATGGTATGCCCCCCAGGCATTCGACAGGAACAGTTTCACAAAAACGGATACCTTGCATCGTGCCATGACCTATGCGGAAACACGCTGCACCGTCTTCGGAGCAATCGCGGCGGGAGCCAACGGGATTCTGCCCTATAAAATCGGAGATCCATCCGTCCGGTATTTCCAGAAACATCCGAATTCCGGCATCTACGCCTCTCCGGAAATGAAGATCGGCTGGCTGGAAGGACTCGGACCGGAACTTGCTGCGCTTGCAAATGTTTTAACAGCGGAACCGTTTGCCGTCAGGTTTCATCCGTCCGGACTCTGTGTGACAGGACGGCGGTATCACGGAAAAAACTTTGTGATCGCCGTCAATCCGACATCTGAAATTGTCCGGGGAAGCTTGCATTGGCCGTCCGGCGCTTCTTCGGCGCGGGTCCTCGGCGAAACTCGTTCAGTTGAAATACGGAAAGGCACGATACTCGACACTTTTGCTCCGTATGCGGTTCATATTTATACGGATGATTCCGTTTTTTCCACGGGAGTGGAGATTCCGGCGACAGAAGATAAAATCAAAAAGGAGCTTGCCGGTCATGATTAAGATATGGCGGTCATGGAAAAGTGCGTTCGGAGAATTCTCACGGGAATTCATACCCGAACAAGAGGAGAGCTGGAATGTGACGGACATTTACACGGACGGGGAACTGGAACGGATTCGGCGTGCAGGTTTCAATGCCGTCTGGGTTCATGCGCAGTTGAACCATATTGTCCGGACTAGAATTTTCCCGGAGCTAGGAGAGTATGCGGCGGAATTCCGGAAACGGTTGAATATTCTGACGGAACGGGCGGCACGGCATGGAATCGGTATCTATCTTTACCTGCAGGTGCCGCGCGGTCTGCCGCAGGGACACCCGCTCTGGAAAAAACATCCGGAATGCGCCGGAATGCCGGATATCTACTCCGACACCAACGGAAATCCTGTGGTTATGATTCCCATGTGCACGTCCATGCCGGCGACACGGAAATATCTGCAATGCGCAGCGGAGGAACTGGCGCGGAGACTCCCGCGTCTTGCCGGCGTGATCCTGATTACCGCTTCGGAATATCCTTCGCACTGTTACGGACGGGGCGGACGGATGGTTCCCGACGGAGACCGCCTGAAATTCATTCCGGTGGACTGCCCGCACTGTCTTGAACGGACACCGGCGGAAGTGATCACGGAAGTCATCGGCATTGTTTCCGGCGGAATCCACGCCGTGGCTCCGCAGATGCGGGTCATCGCATGGAACTGGTCATGGACTTTTTTCGAGGAATCCCCCTGTCCCAATCTCATCCGGCGCCTGCCACGGGACGTGAATCTGCTGATTGATTTCGAGCGAGGAGGGCTCAGGAGGAACGGCGCAACTCTGGAAGAATATTCCCTCGGCTATGCGGGACCGTCCGAACGCTTTCGCCTCGCATGCGGGGAAGCGCGGAAACACGGTCTGGAGGTATTCGCAAAATTCCAGCTCGGCACAACGCATGAGCTGGCGGTCGTCCCGAATCTGCCGCTGCTGGAAAACATACGCAGGAAAGCATCCCGGTTTTCCGCTTTGAACCTGAACGGATTCATGGGCTGTTGGAATTTCGGCAACATGCCGAGTGCAAATGTCACAGCTTTCCAATATTTTCTGGAGAGGCCGGAGGCATCGCTTGAAGAGTTCGCCGCCGCGTATTTCCCCGGAAGCAACGCAGAAAAGATTGCGGAGGCATGGAATTTTTTCACGACGGCGATGGAGGAATATCCGCTTTACAACCCATGGCTGTATTTCGGTCCGGCTAATTTTTCACCGGCTCTGCCGCTGGAACCCGGGCCGCTGTCCAATATTGCCGGGGGGCGTTCATGGCTGCCGGAGGCGGTTCGCGGAGATGATATCGGAAAAGCGTTCAGGCAATGTTCGCCGGAAGAAGTCATTGCCGCATTTGAAAAGATACTTCCCCTCTGGGAAAAGGGGACGTATCTGCTTCGGGACACTCTCGGAAAAAGCGGATCCATTCATGCGAGGGAGGAACTCTCCTCGGCGGAGGCGTGCGGATTGCTTTTCCGGAGTTCGCTCAACTGCGTGCGTTCCTACCGTCTGAAGCTGCAATGGGAGGATTCCCGCATGGGGGAATGGCGGAGAATCGCGCTGGATGAGCTGGAAAATCTGAGAAAACTTCTTCCGCTTGCCGAATCCGACCGCCGGATCGGATATCACATTGAAGCACATGCATATTTATTCACGCCGGAACAGATACGTAAAAAGATAGAAACATTGCAAAAAATCAAGGAGAATCATCATGAAGTTTTTGAGTTGGAGAAATCTGATCCTGCTGCCGGCGCTCCTGAGCTGCCCGTCCGCTGTTACGGGTGCAAATGAAATGGACGGTTACTTTTCAATGAAACCGCCTACATGGAGCTACGGTATGCAGAGCCGTGCGGCATCGCGAATCGGAGAACAGCCTGATATTGAGGGCGCGGTGGAAGCCGCTTTCCGCGCGGGAATGACGGAAGCCGTGGTTTTCGCAAAGGATCACACGGGTTTCTGCTTCTATCCCACGAAAGTCGGATTCGTTCATCCGCAGTTGAAAGTGAATCTTACGGGAGAGATGACGCAAGCGCTCCATAAGCGTAAAATGAGGTCCATTGCCTATATCAATCTCGGCATGGACGGAGAGCTGGGACGGCGGAAACCGGAATGGAGGCATGAATCCGCACCGGGAGTCTTTACCGATATCAAAGACCATTATGTCGGAATGTGTATTTTCAGCGGCTATCTGGAACAGTACATGCTTCCGCTGATCAGGGAGGTTCTGACAATGAATCAGGTGGACGGAATCTTCTTCGACCCGATCACGACCTTCGACTACTGCTGCTGTCCGGCATGTAAAAAGGCATTTGAAAAGGAGTTCGGCGAAAAACTGCCCCTGCCAGCCGACAAGGAGAATCCACTGTGGGCGAAATACGGCCCGTTTCAATACCGACGCATAACAGACTGCATGAATCTGATACGGAAACAGATTCAGGAACTCCGCCCCGGCGCAACAATTCTTTTCAACCATTACGGCGGACCATTCTACCCGATGAAATTTCCGGGGGTGCCGGACGGTGCGATTTCAGGCGACCCGCGTGCGGCATTCCCGCAGATCACCATGTTTGCGAACTACATATCATCCATGCCCTCCGGAGGGGATATTTACATCGAACGCTTCTTTCACGGATGGGGGGACCGCTGTGACCTCTCAGACTTGTCTCTGGAATATAAATCAGCCTCAATCTTCATGTATGGACAACGCTGGTGCGTCGGTGACCGGATGCACCCGGAATGCCGGATGGCGCCCGGTTCGGCTCATGCCATGCAAGTCATTGCACGCACATGGGGCAATATGACGCGGCTGCTGCCGGACAGACTCAGGCGCACGCCGGATATGCTTCTGCTGTTTCCGGAGAGTCAGCAGGGGGGGAAAGCGCTCCGTGAATTCGGCAGAATCAATTTCAGGAAACGCTACCGTTTTTATGCCGCATATCAGATGCTGGCAGATGCCGGACGCAGTGTCATGGTGGTGCCTGAAATGATGTTGGAACGTCATCTCACGCAAAACAGAATGCTGGTTCTGGCTGCCTGTGAATATCTCAAGCCATCCACGGAAAAACTGATCAGGAAATTCGTAGCGGAAGGAGGAACCGTACTGGTATCCGACAGTCTGCCGGTTCTCGACAACGACTCTGTTCCCGTCTGGCTGGGAATCAACAGCAGGGAAAAGGAGGTATATCAACCGGGGATTTACCTTACGCCCTTCCGCAAAAAAAGCATTGACGCCGAACTGCCGCTGGTGCGGGGCGACATCCACCGGCTCAAACTCCGTTCCGCGCAGACTATTCTCTATGGGACAGAACAATACGACGGAACTCTGATGGGCGCCGGCTTCAACTCCTCATCCGATACCCCCGGCAAGGTTCCGCTTCTGACTGTCAACCGGTATGGAAAAGGCGCAGCCTATTATTTGAATGCACCGATCTTCTCCGATTACATTGATGTCTCTCCACAACAGAAAAAATGGTGTGAAGAACTTTTTGCAAAAATCCGGAAAACGCCCACCTGTTATCTGGATTCGCCGTCAGGAAACGTGGAAATGGCATCGTATGAGGCCCCGTCCGGCAGAAAGTTCTTCATTCTCGTCAATCACGGAGGACGTCAGGCTCTTTCCTTCATGAATCCCGATGGAGAGCGGATCGTGGAACCGCAGCCGCTGTTCCGGGTAACTCTGAATGCGGCATTTCCGCGGAAAACGGAAGTCAGGATCAACGGAAAACAGGCGGACGCCGTGTGGGAAGACGGATATCTCCGCATTCCGGTGATCATGAATTCCGTATGGAAAATTATTGAAACAGGAGCTCTGCAATGATTACAGAAAAAGAATCTTCCCGTTTTTTCCGCGAACACAGGGTCGATTTCGCAGTGGCGGGCGGCGGCATGGCAGGAGTCTGCTGTGCGATTACCGCCGCGCGCCTCGGCTTGAAAACGATACTGATCCAGAACCGTCCGGTATTAGGCGGTCCCTCCGGATCGGAATGCGACTGCGACGCTGACGGACGCATCGTCGGCGGCGCGTCTCAGTATGGGAACCGCAACGCAAAAGAAACCGGCATTCTGGAAGAACTCAGGCTGGAAGCGGCATACCGTTACCAGCACGGCTGGCGCAACCACTGGAGCATCCTCCTGCGGGAGTGGTGCGAAAAAGAACAATCTCTGAAACTGCTGCTGAATACGGAAGTAACGGGCGTAAAAACGGAAGGGAACAGGATCGTTTCTCTTTCCGCGAGAACGCTTGGAAGTGAATTGAACCACATTGTCCATGCACCGCTTTTCGCGGATTGCACGGGAGACGCATTCATCGGCTGTGAAGCCGGTGCGGAGTTCCGCATGGGACGCGAAGCACGCGCGGAGTTCGGGGAAAGCCTGGCACCGGAAGTCAGCGACAATATCGTGCTGGGGTCTTCGATCTTCTTCCGCGCCGTCGATGTCGGGCATCCCGTGAAGTTTGTCCCGCCTGAGTGGGCGTGCCGGTTTGAAGACGAGGATTCCCTCTGTTACCGGGCTCACCGTGACATCTCCAAAGGATACTACTGGATCGAGTGCGGCGCGGAACACGATACGATCGCCGACAATGAAGCGATCTATCGCAAACTGCTGTCCATACTTTACGGAGTATGGGACCACATCAAGAATCACGGGGATCACGGTGCGGAGAATTACGCGATCAACTGGATCTCCAACGTTGCCGGAAAGCGTGAATCGCGGCGTCTGACCGGCGACTATATGATGTGTGAAAAGGATATCGTCAAACACACGGAATACCCCGATGCAGCGGCATATGGCGGCTGGAATCTCGACCTGCATCCGGTAAAAGGGATTTTCAGCCGCGAACCTCCGTCCGGACCGCCGAACGCGATCATGTGCCCCGGTGTTTACCAGATTCCTTTCCGTTCGCTTTATTCGGGGAAAATCGACAATCTGATGATGGCGGGGCGCAATATCAGCGCTTCGCATGTTGCGCTTTCTTCCACAAGGGTCATGGGGACCTGCGCGGTCTGCGGGCAGGCGGTCGGAGCGGCGGCTTTCCTGATGACACATCATCAGACATCGGCACGGGAAATAGCCCGGGCGCACGCAGAGGAACTGCGTTATCTTCTGTATCGCATGGATCATACCATCCCCGGAATAGTCAATGCCGACCCGTTGAACCTGACGGGAACAGCTCTTGCCGAAGCAGACAGCGCCATGCCGCTGCGCATTTGCGGAGCGACGGAAATGCAGCCGCTCACTGGAAACTGCCCGAATACACAGGTAGTTCAATTCTTCCTCAACTCGGAAGATTTTCTGGAAAGCGCATTCTTTCTGCTGGAAAACACCGGAACCGAACCGGAAAAAATTCATGCGGAACTGGTCCGCCGGGAAAACTCCGGCGATATTTCCTGCGAAATCCCCGTTGCGGGAGCCGACAGCATAATTCCTCGCGGAATTCATGAAGTCGAATTCCGCTTCAATGCGGAAATGGAAAAGAATACCCGCTGCGCCATCCGTCTGACGGGAACAGAGCAAGTCAGGATCGCACTTCAGAAACGTTATCTGCCCGGATGCCACAAAAAGATAAAATATTCGGGTGACAATAAAAACTATTGTTTCCGCCTGCTGCCGGAACAGTTTCCGTTCCAGGCGGAAAATGTGCTGAATCCGGAAAACCGTCCCCGGCAGAGAAACTGCATCTGGATTTCCGAACCTGATGCCGGACTGCCGCAGAACCTGACGATTCGTTTCCCGCACGCTGTCTGCTGTTCCTCTCTGGAAATCGTCTTCGACACGAATCTTGACGCAGTCTCGCCATATATTGTTCCGCCGGAGTGTGTCAGGGATTATTCTGTGGAGGCGGAATGCAACGGACAGCGGATCGGCATCGCAGAAGTGAAAGACAACAGGCAGCGATTCCGGGTCCACGATTTTCCCGGAAAGGAATATCACGCCTTTCACTTGAAGATCAAATCCACGTGGGGAGATCCGTCTGCAAGAATTTTTCAGATCCGCGTCTACCGCAGCAGATTCATTCCCGCATCCACGGTAAAGGAGTATTCTGCAACGCTCCATGGACAATCCGGCACAGAATCGCAGCGATGGTGGAAAGAGACAAAGCCGTGAGGAAAGTATATCCCGGAAAAGCAGTCCGACACTGTTCTGCCCCGGCACTTACCCGGCGACACTGGAACGCTCGATCAGGCTGGGGCTGACAGTTCTGCTGACAGGAGGAATGCCGGTCCTGAAATATTCGTCGAGGAGTTCCAGAGCGATATGCCCCATCTCATCCAGTGGCTGCCGGATCGTCGTCAGCCCCTGCGATTCCGCCGACGGCCATGAGATATCGTCATAGCCGATGACGGAAAGATCCTCCGGAATCCGCAGATTCAACTCGCGGCAGGCGCGCCAGATCATCTCCGCACGATGGTCGCGCGTGGCAAAAAACGCAGTCGGGCGCTCCGAGGAACGAAGCAGATCAACAAGAGAGCCGTAAGCCCTCTCAGTCCGGTTCAAAGGCGCCTCGATCACCATGCCCGCCTCCGGATAAATCTCCTCCTCGGCAAGCGCCCCGCGGAATCCGGCAAGCATTTCCCTGTAGATGAAAGAAGAAAGATCGCCGGAGAGCACACCGATCCTGCGGTGCCCCGCCGCCAGCAGACGCATCCCCGCAAGACGTCCGACGCTGCGGAAATCCACACGGCAATGCACCTGATCCTGCGGTCTTTCCAGATTGACCACCACGGCGGGAACTCCCCGCTCTTTCAGCCCGGCAAGACAATCCGGGTCCTCGATGGAGATCATCCCCTGAATATCACCTTTGCGGTAACGCTCCTCCAGCTCCTGCGGCGCGGGCGGAGCCGGGGTAAAGGAGAGAAGCGCCTCCGCAAAACGTTCCGACGCCGCAACGCAAATCGCGGAAAGCATTCCGAGCAGTTCATAAGCATTGCGGGAAAGCATCCCCGGACAGCGGACAAGAATCCGCTCCAGGCGCGGCGGTTTGGCTTCCCGGACAACGCAGACGCCGCGCCGGGGAACCATGCGCAGAATCCCCTCCTGCTGAAGCATCCGCAGAGCAATGCGTACAGTTCCGCGCCCCACTTCCAATTCTTCCGCCAGACTGCGCTCCGAAGGCAGGAATTCCGAATGGTCGTAACTGCCGGACAGAATCCGGCTGCGGAGAGCTGCAATGATTTCCCGGTTCAGTGGTCTGGCCATCTCTTCGTTGTTCCTTTCCAAATATGGTAAAATATATCACCACCGGTTTTTATTGCAATCAAAAGAGGCTGCAACTCTTATTTTTTTGAAAATTTTCTGATCTGCCTATTGAAAAAACGGATAACGGAACGATAATATTAACCAATGGATTATAATTAACCATTGGGTTATTTATAAATAATCAAATAACGGAACCGGCGGAAAACTCGGAGCGGGAAAAATCTCCTGTAAACTGTCCGGACAATCTTGGAAAAGCTGAGACAGCAAATGCAGAAAGGGTGCTGATAAATGAAGAAAAAAACTGTCCGATTCGGAATCATTGGAACCGGCTTGATCGCCTCCACACACGCCGAAGCGTTAAAGCGGCTCGGCAATGCCGTGCTGTTCATGGTTTATGACCGTGATCTGCAGAAGGCGGAAGCGTTCGCCAGACGTTTTGAGTGCCGCTTCGCCCGTACATTCGAGGAGTTGCTGGAGTCTTCCGTCGAGGCGGTCACAATCGCCACGCCGAGCGGACTTCATGCGCAGTCGGCAATTCCCGCGGCACGTGCCGGCAAACATATCTTCTGCGAAAAACCCCTGGACGTCAGCATCGAAAAAGCAGAAGAAATGATCCGTGCCTGCGATGAAAATAAAGTGAGGCTCGCCGCAGTATATCCGCTCCGGTTCTGCGACTCCGTGAAATGGGTCAGAAACATGTTGGACGCCGGTCATTTCGGCACACCGGTTCTTGCCGGCGGTTCCATCCGCTGGTACCGCACGCCGGAATATTACGCTTCCGCAGCGTGGCGCGGCACCCGCGCACTGGACGGAGGCGGTGTCCTGATGAATCAGGGAATCCATATCGCGGACCTGCTTCTGCATCTGAACGGCGATGTCTCGGAGGTGTCGGCATACACGGCAAAGTGCCTGCACAGAATTGAAGTGGAGGATACGGTTGCCGTCTCTCTGCGCTTCCGCAACGGATCGCTCGGTTATCTGGAGGCAAGCACTGCCTGCGCACCGGGAAACCCGAAACGCCTGGAATTGTCCGGCACACTTGGCACCGTCCTGCTGGAAGATGACCAGATCACGCGTTGCCGTCTTGATCAGGAAACGGAAGTGACAGAAACGATTCCCCGCGCAGCAGCCCCCATACAGGATTCCGGCAGTCCGCTGGTCTCCGACTGCGAACTTCACAGGCGCCAGCTGGAGGACATGGCAGATGCGATTCTCAACGGCGGGGAAGTCGCTGTTACAGGCAGGGAAGGCCTCCGCGCCCTGAAACTGATCCATGCCGTCTATGAATCCGCGGAAAGCGGCAGACGGATTCCAATGGAATAACATTCGCAGAAGAATCTCGCAAACTGAATTGCCGCAATACAGACAGCGGAATATCGGAAAGCCGAAACAACGGAAAAATCCCTCCGGCGGCGGTTCCAACCGCTGAAGAGCGGCAGGAGCAATGTCCTTGAGCCGGAGGATCGGGACATCAAGTCCGATAAACATATAACAGTCCTTTGACTGTTATACTTTAACTAATACACTGTAACATAATATTTTTCTCTCCGGCAAAAAAGCAGAGTATCCTCTCTTACGACTTTTCCTTCTTAATATTGTCTTTTCCCATTAAATTTTGTATTTTTTTCATTTTTCCTATTGACAAAAACATTGTTTTGTCATATAATTATAATATGAAACAGTAGATATTACAGAACAGAAACACTTCATGAGAAACGAAATTTCTGAACAGAAAAGACTCCGCGTTCCGGATCTGGCGAATCTGTTGCGCGAAATGATCGAGAAACAGCAGTTCCCCGGCGATGCGCCGATGGATTCGACACGGAGACTTGCCGCCCGCTACGGCGTGTCCCCCGTGACCGCCAACCGTGCCATCAATGAACTGGTCAATAAGAGAATTCTGTATCGCGTTCCGGGAAAGGGAACCTTCGTTTCCGGAAGCCGTTCCTGGCGCAACGTCGGGGCGCGCATCAGTTTCTACCCGTATCAGGGAAACAGCCCGAACAAGGATTACGACCTGCTGGTCGGGCTCCATTTTCAGACGACCTGCAATCTCCTGAAGCAGAACGGCTACGACATATCCATCATTTCGGATATTGAAAGAAACGATCCCGCAATCCTGAAACGGACTCTCAGCTCCTCCGACGCACTGATCCTGAACAAGGAATTCGTCACCCCGAAAACCCTGCCGCTGCTGTGCTCCTATCCATGCCCGATCATTCTGATCGATTCACCTTTTGTATCGGATAACCCTTTCCATCAGGTGGTAGCGGATCTCTTTCCGGGATTCCGGAAGGCCGCCGACTATTTTGCCGAACTCGGCGTCCGTGAAGTCGTGATCGCCGGAATTGCAAACACCGAAACACACCAGTTCCGGCGCCGCCTTTTCCGCAGAATCATGAGCGTTTTCCATCCGGAAATCGCCTTGTGCGAGGATTTGACTCATGAATATCTGCTCAACAACTACGGGGAGGAATGCGGAAGACGGATCGCACGGAACTATCTGGAGCTGCCCCGCCGCCCCGGAATTTTCTCCGTCAGCGATTATATATCATTCGGAATGCTGGACGTACTGGAGGGCGCGGGACTGTGCGCCGGCAAAGATTTCAAGCTCATCAGTTTTGACAATCTGGAAATCAGGGGAATCGGGCCATACCCGGAACCGCGCCTGACGACAATCGAATATCCCTACGATTCTCTCGGCAGAGAACTGATCGCCATGCTGTCCGAACTGCTGGCGGCCCGGACAGCCAACACCAGAATCATACGGACGCCGGCAGACAATCTTATTATCCGTTCAACCACTTAAACAGGAGGATTCCATAATGGCACACAAGAAAAAGAAATTCAAACAAATCAAATTGCCGATAGCAGCAATCGGTCAGGACATGCACTCTCCGCCTGTTCAGGAAACTGCCGGAAAAAATCAGGAGCTGACTGAAACGTTCAGGATTCCGGTTCCGCACTGCCGCCCCTGCAGAACGCCATCATTCACACTGATAAAACTTCCCATGAGAAAAAGTTGTAAAAAGGCTGTTTCATTCCGGCGGTGCCAATTCTCCTCCTGCCTTATTTTTCCTTTCTTCCTTCAATTGTTCGATTGTTCAATTGTTGAATTGTTCCAATGTTTTTCTACTTCTCCCTTCCGTGTTCCCTGTTCGAGATTCTTACTTCGCAGGGTGAAAACAAGAGTTTTCACCCTGATAGAACTTCTCATCGTAATAGCGATCATCGCAATTCTTGCCGCAATGCTTCTGCCGGCTCTGAATGCAGCCCGCAATAAAGCCAGAAGTATTTTATGCATCAACAACCTCAAACAGAATCTGACGATTCTGGAATTTTACCAGAATGACTCCAATGGCTGGCATCTCAGTTATGAAGGACACAGAGGCGCTTATGCAAGGACCTTGATCACCGGAGGTTATGTAAAAGGAGAGGCTTATGTCCCGGCACCGAAATACGGGTTGATACCGCGCAGCTGGACCTGTTCCGTTATAACAAACCCGAAAGTGACCGAGGGAAATCAGGTCTATGTTCACAACACCTACGGAATGCCGTCAACAGTTCTCAACAGAGACCACGCCACGGAGACATGGCTCTCCGCTGTCGCTTATAAATATTCTCCGGCATTCCCCTCCCCGGCATCCATGCTTTATCTTGCCGACGCCGCCAATACGGACCTGCTCGCTCCCCGCTATTATTTCCGCTGGTATGGGACGGATAAGAACCGGCTCTCTCTGAACCACGGACGTCAGGCGGGAATCGGTTTCATGGACGGCCATGCAGCTCTGTATGACATGGTGACTTTACTTAATGAATACCGCCTCAGGAACTTTACTGCCGGCGTCAAATAATCATACGGAGGTGACGATTCATAATTTCAGAGAAGCAACACTGCATCAGAATGCGTCTGATGCGGAATTCAAAATGCAACCAATCTGCAGAAAACAGGTCATCTGAATCTGCTTTCTGCAACAGCAGGATAAAAAACATGTGGAAATATATACTGATTCTTTTCGGGCTTGCCGGAGTATGCACCGCAGATGACTTACAGGGTTACAGCCGCATTGACCATAAAGCGGGAACCTCCTCCAAAGTAATGCTGACAGATCCCGGATTCGAGAAAAACGGCAGCGGATGGGAACTCAAACCTGGATTCGCTGTTGAAAAAGGAAGCGGGCGCAGTGCAACCCATGCTCTCAAGTATGTGCGGAACAACCGGTCGGACTACGCGATTGCCTCAACACGGATCGATGTAAAACCCGGAGCATTCTACCGCTTTGGGAGCTGGATCAAAACCAGCGGAGTAACCACCTCCCCGCAGGGAGGCGGCGCCACCATTGCCATGGAATTTTCGAAAAAGGGAAAGGACGGCAGAAATATCTTCCTGACCGGGCGGTATCTGCGGGGCATCACCGGAACGAAAGACTGGACCTTCGTTTCCGATGTCGTCAGAATACCGAAAAATGCCTCCGCCGTCTCTCTTTCGCTTTATATCTGGAAAGGAGCATCCGGCACTGCATGGTTCGATGATATTACGGTGCAGGAACAAGGCGCCAATCTGTGGTCGCTCTATACCCTGAATCCATATCAGACCGTTGCCGACGGCAAATGCACGGTCGCGGTCAGTTATGATGGCAAATCCGTTGCCGGACGCGATCTTGAGGTCCGTATGCAGATCAAAGAAAACGGCATGGTACGCCGGGCAAAAGTCAGGGAAGACCGCGCGGAAATAGAGCTCGGAAAACTTGCCCCCGGACGTTACGATGCCGAATTCATGATTCTTGATCCTGCAAAAAAAACAGTCTGCTGCTCAACCCGGATTCCGTTGCTGGTGAACCCCTCGGCGCATCCGGCGGTCGCTATCGACCGGTTCGGGCGCACCGTTGTCAACGGCAGGCCGTTCCTGCCGCTGGGCATCTTCACGACAGGACTTGATTCCCGGACAATGGATACCCTGCGTGAAGCCGGTCTGAATTGCGTTCTGCCGTATTCAAGCATGAATCTGAAACTGGACAATAATGCCCCCGCTTCCCCCGAACAGATCATCAAGGTTATGGATCTGGCGGAGTCAAAAGGGCTGAAAGTGATTTTTTCCTGTAAAGACGTCGGTTCCTCCGCACGCTATGGAGTGCAGGAATGGCACGGCACAAAAGGACAGGATGCGATTATCCGCAGGATCACCGGTCTGCTGAAAGAACATCCGGCACTGCTGGCATGGTACATCAATGACGAACAGCCGTCATCGCAGATTGAACGCCTTACAGCCATGCGCCGCCTTTTTAACCAGATGGATGCGAATCATCCGACATACGGCGTATTATATCAATATGAAGACCTGCCGATGTACGGTTCCACCAGCGATATCATAGGCGTCGATCCCTATCCGCTGAATGGCGATAATCTCAAGAAAGCAGTCTATGCCATGACCCAGTCACGTCTGGCAGGACTGCCCGCATGGGTCGTTCCGCAGGCAGCCAATATTTCCATTTACAGCTCGGAAAAGAAACTTGAGAATCCGCAGAATCCGAGTGAAGAAAAAATGCGGTCGCTGGTTCTTCTCGAAGCCGCATACGGAGCCAAGGGCTTCATCTTCTACAAATATGAGGATTTGAAGTCATGGAAACTGCCGAAAGACAATTTTGCAAAGGAATGGGCAAAAGTCAAAAGAGTTGTCGCGGCATTGAAGAGCCTTGAGCCTTACATCATGTCGGAATATCCGGTGGAACTGCTCTCCGAAGGAGAAGTCGTTGCAGCCAGACTGCGGAACCCGGACGGAAAAACAGTCATCGTGATCTGTGCCGTCGGACCGGGAACAGCATCGGTAAAATTGAAACTCGGCGACCGCAGGTACCGTTCAAAGTATGGATATACCTCCAAACAGAATGGAGAATGGACTTTCCGAGGCAGCGGCATCTGCTCCGACCTGCTGTTCGAAGAATAACTCTTTCCCCGCATACCGATGCATCTTTCAGCATGGGAGCGGAAAGATGCATTGAAAAAAATCCCCGGATGCTTTCACATACGGGGATCAAAAAAACAAAACAGAAAATCTTATTTCTTTGCCTTCACCTTTTTCAGGACCGGAACACCACTTTCCACCGTATCGGCGGTAATAATGCACTCGGCAACATCCGTCCGGGACGGCAGATCGAACATGATATCCACCATCATCTGTTCGATGATCGCCCGCAATCCGCGCGCCCCTGTCCCCTTTTCAAAAGCTTTCTGCGCCAGAGCCTCCAGAGCGGCTTTCTCAAAGGTGAGCTTGACGCCTTCGATTGCAAGCAGTTTTTCATACTGCCGTGTAATCGAATTCTTCGGTTCGACCAGAATCTTCACCAGATCCTCTTTCGTCAAGGGCTCCAGGCTCGTAATGACCGGAAGACGTCCGATAAACTCGGGAATCAGGCCGTACTTCACCAGATCCTCCGGTTCAACGGCTTTCAGCACCTGATTGGACTCCAGCTGCCGGTTCTCCTCAATCTCCTTGCGGTCGGCGGTAAAACCGAGCACATGGCGCCCGATACGCCGCTGAATCATTTTATCGAGCCCGACAAACGCCCCGCCGCAGATGAACAGGATATTCGTGGTATTGACCGGAATATACTCCTGCTGGGGATGTTTGCGTCCGCCTTTCGGGGGGATATTCGCAACGGTGCCTTCGAGAATCTTCAGAAGCGCCTGCTGAACCCCTTCGCCGGAAACATCGCGCGTAATCGAAACGTTTTCACCCTTCTTGGCGATCTTGTCGATTTCATCCACATAGATAATGCCGATCTGGGCACGCTCCACATTGTTGTCCGCAGCCTGAAGCAGACGCAGAATGATGTTCTCCACATCCTCCCCGACATAACCGGCTTCCGTCAGCGTAGTCGCATCTGTAATGCAGAACGGGACATCCAGAAGACGCGCCAGAGTCTTGGCAATCAAAGTCTTTCCCGAACCGGTCGGACCGATCAGGAGCACGTTGCTCTTTTCGATCTCGACATCCTCGAACGCCTTCGCCATCTCATTGCTGTCCGCCTGAAAAAGCCGCTTGTAATGATTATGAACCGCGACGGAGAGAATCTTTTTCGCATCTTCCTGCCCGACGATATATTTATCCAGTTCAGCCTTGATTTCGGCAGGTTTCGGAAGCGGCTTCTGCGCCTGTTCCTGAAGAACGTTATCCGAATTCTTCTTCGCTCTGTCCTCCTCAAGCCCGAACAGACGTTCACATTCCGCGACACAATCCTTGCAGATATTGGCTCCGCGCGGCCCTATCACCAGCGGGCCGACCTCCGGCGTAAAGCCGCGCCGTCCGCAGAATGCGCATTTCATTTCATCTTCGCGATTGTTCGCCATGAAAAAACACCTTTCCTTAGAACTTATTTCGCGGCCTTTTCACGGATACGGTGCGGAAGAATCCGGTCCACAAGACCGTATTTTTTCGCTTCCTCCGCAGACATGAAGAAGTCACGCTCCATATCGCTCTTGACCTTTTTCAGCGGATTGCCCGTGGTGGAGGCAAGAATTTCCGCCAGAATGTCATTCAAACGGTTCGCCTCCTGCACAGCCAGCTTCATATCCTCGACTTTGCCCTCCGTTCCGCTGGAAACGGAATGGATCATGATCCGGGCGTTCGGAAGCGCATAGCGTTTTCCGGGAGCTCCGGCGCTCAACAGAACGGCTCCCATGCTGGCGGCCTGCCCGACGCAGTAGGTTTTGACATCGCAGGAAAGCATCTGCATCACATCGTAAATCGCCAGTCCGGCGGTCACGCTCCCGCCGGGCGAACAGATATACATATCAATGTCTTTTTTCGGGTCCTCGCTCTGAAGGAACAGCAGTTCGGCAATTACCAGATTTGCAATGGAATCGTCGATCGGCGTTCCGAGCAAAACGATTCTGTCCTTCAACAGGCGGGAGTAAATATCATAACCGCGTTCGCCGTTTCCGGTCTGTTCCACAACCATCGGAATTGTCATTGAATTGCGTGCCATAATTGTTCCTTTCAGAGTTTAATCAGAAATAACGGCTCAAGCCTTTGCCTGGGAGGCGATGAAATCAATCACTTTGCCCATCAGGATGTCGGCCTGGATTTCACCATATCCGCCGTTGTCGCTCAACATTTTGCGGACATCTTTCTCCTTGTAGCCGAGATAAGCGCTCATATTGCGGATCTGGGTATCGACTTCCGTATCTTCCACCGTGATCTTTTCGGTTCTGGCGATCTTGCGGAGGATGAAGAATTTCTTCAGATATTTGCCGGCTTCCGCCTTGGCTTCCTCAACGTGTTTGTCCTTATCTTTCTTGAATGCTTCGATGTCGGCTTCGCTGCGGACAAGACGCTCCGCAATCCGGGAGAACTCACGCTGGGATGTGGATGCAAGAATCCCTTTCGGAAGCGGGAAGTCCTCCACCATGCCGACGACGGTCTCCGCAACTTTCGACTTGATCTCTTCCTTGCGGATCTGCTCAAGTTCGCGTTCCGCGGTCTTCCTGATCTCCTCATTCATCTTTTCGACATTTTCCATGCCGAGTTTTTCAGCCAGCTTGGCGTCATCTTCCACCGCGACACGACGCTGGGCTTCGAGAACTTTGACCTTGTAATTCACGGTTTTTCCCTGAAGGTCCTTCTCTCTCCAGTCGGCGGGGAATTCCGCCTTGAAAGTGTATTCTCCATCTTTCTTCGCACCGGTCAGTGCGGCAAGCACGCCGGGAATCTGCTCCGGTTCGGAAAGCCAGATCCAGCTTTCTTCGGATTTGACGGCTCTCTGGAGAGAAGCGGGCGCGTTCTCGGGAAGAACGAAATCGGACTCATACGTGACTTTCAGCATGTCGCCCTTCTGCGCAGGCTCTTCGACAGTGACATAGTCGGCATAGAGGTCCTTGAGATATTTCATGCGGTTCTCAATGTGCTTCTCAAGCGTTTCCCCTTTTCCGACCTTGACTTTGACGCCTTTGTATTCCGGCATTTTGAATTCGGGAGCGACTTCGACTTCGAGAGAGAAAGCATACTCCTTGTCGGCGGCGGGCGCTTCTTTGGCATCCATGGCTCCGAAAGCAACAATATCCATGGACTCATCGCCGGTCACTTTGGAGAAAGCCGCCTGCTGGAGCATCTTGGCGACGTCTTCCATAATATAGTCTTTATATTTTGCCTTGATCAGGGAGATCGGCGCCTTGCCTTTACGGAAGCCGGGAACCTGAGCCTGTTTGGCAGCTTCTTTGGAAGCATCGTTGAAAGCTTCGGCAACCGCATCCTGAGGGAACTTGATTTCTGCTTTGCGGGTGCAGGGTTCCGTTTCCTTCCAGTCGAGCTGGACAGCTTTGAGCAATGAGTCAAGAGCCATAATAGTCTTTTCACCTTTTATTTATTTTAAACTTATGAGATATTTACAATACGAAAGTAGGGAATATAACGCAGGAACCCGTTTTTTTCCAGCACGGCAAATATAAAAAACAGGAAATTTCTTCCGCACCGGCAGACACATCCGCCCGCCGCAACCGGGGAATCCGATAAGCAGAACCGCCATAAAGACAGGAACCGCAGGGCAGCGTCAAATTCTGTTCTCTCAGCCTTTTCTGCCGTACATCGCACCGGTCTCTGCCGCGCAGGTTCACAAAAAATATTAATTTTTTCTTGTTTTTTATCAATAAATACTTGTTGTCTAGGGGAAAAGCCGTTATATTGCCGGATGATAATATTTTAATTTTGAACCATATCAAAAACCGGGAGTCGTATATGGGCGGTTTTCCAAAGCTTACAATTTTGTCTGAACAGTTGAGAGGAAAAACCTTTGAGCTGAATAAGGACCTTCATACCGTCGGAAGAATCGAAGAACGTGACATCTGCATTATGGACCCGACCATCAGCACTTATCACTGCTCTTTCATCAAAAGCGGCAACACCTATATTCTGAAAGACAATAACAGCACGAACGGAACCAGAGTCAACAACGTTCCGATCACCGAACAGGAACTTCAGAACAGCGACATCATTCAGATGGGTGACGTTGAAATGCTGTATGACTGTGACGATAAGACGACACAGACGGAAACCCGCACACAAACAGGAATCGACCTCAACAAAAATGTCATATCGTCCTCAACGATCAAGAAGATGGATACGATTTCACCTTACTCCAAAAGTGCGGCAAGCGCAACCAGCAAGAAGAATCAGCGCCTGATTCTGATCGTGCTCGGTGTACTGGTCGTCGTCATTCTGGCTCTTCTGGGAATGCTTTTCTATATCTTCTTTTCCGCAGAAAAACCGACGGCGACGGCGAACTTTATACCGCAGCAGCTTGTCCATGTGCTCAAGGCATAATTTGCAGGAGCGCGGTAAACAGAAAAAATCCTTTGTTTTTGCCTGCGGGCAGATGTAACGGGAATTTTTGTATTTGCGGCACAAATATTAACACTTAATTATAAACAGGATAAAAATGAGCGATAACAATAGCCCCAGAAAACCATTCAAAGACAAACAGGCGCCCAAGGGACCGCCGGCGGCACTTTTCATCTGGCTGCTGATCCTTATCACATTCGTCGGGATCATCATTTTCAAATTCAATCCGTCCCTGATGGGAGTTCAGGAGTGGAACCAGACAAAGTTTGAAGCCGCATTGAACAGCGGTTATATCGCAACGGCGGACATCACCCCGGAATCCGACTCCATCTACTACATCGTGGGCAAACTCAAACCGGACTACAAGCCGGCGGCACAATCCGATGCAAAGGATCTGAGCAAAGAGAAAAACGGGGCAAAAGCGCCGGATGTCTACTCCACACGCGTCACGGCAAGTGATGAACTGATGAAGAAAATGGAACAGAAAGGGGTCGAAGTCAAGGTTCTTCAGCGGGAAAGCTGGTGGAAAAGCCTGATTGTCAATCTCGTGATCGGCGCCCTCATCATCGGATTCATCTATTTCCTCTTTTCCCGTCAGCTCCGCAATGCGGGCGGCGGCGCCATGCAGTTCGGCAAGAGCCGCGCACGCATGATCATGCCCGACGAGCACCGCAAGAAGTTTGACGACGTCGCCGGATGCGACGAAGCCAAGGAAGAAACCAAAGAAATCGTGGATTATCTCAAGGACCCGCTGAAATACAAACTTCTCGGCGGCAAGATTCCGAAAGGAGCGCTTCTCATCGGGCCTCCGGGAACAGGCAAGACCCTGATGGCGAAAGCCGTCGCCGGCGAAGCCTGCGTGCCGTTCTTTTCAATCAGCGGTTCCGATTTCGTGGAAATGTTCGTCGGCGTCGGCGCAAGCCGTGTGCGCGACATGTTCGAGCAGGCGCGCAAAGTGGCGCCCTGCCTGATCTTCATTGATGAAATCGATGCGGTCGGACGCTCCCGCTTCTCCGGAATCGGCGGCGGACACGATGAACGTGAACAGACCTTGAACGCCCTGCTCGTCGAAATGGACGGTCTGGAAACACAGGAGGGCGTGATTCTTCTTGCCGCAACCAACCGTGTTGACGTGCTTGATCCCGCCCTGCTCCGTCCGGGACGCTTTGACCGCCAGATCGTCATTGACCTGCCCGACATCCGCGGACGCCGCAAAATCCTTGACGTTCATGCAAAAACGGTCAAGCTGGAGCCGACCGTCGATCTTGACCTGATCGCCAAGAGCACACCGGGATTCAGCGGCGCCGATCTTGCAAACCTGATCAATGAAGCCGCGCTTCTCGCGGCAAGATATGACCGCAAGGCGGCGACTCAGCAGGATCTTGAAGAAGCCCGTGACAAAGTCTGCTGGGGAAGAGAACGCAGAAGCAGGAAAATTCCGGAGCGCGAGCGAAGGCTTACAGCCTGGCATGAAGCCGGTCACGCCATCGCATCCTTGTATTGCAAATATGCGACGCCGCTTCACAAGGTCACGATCATTCCGCGCGGCATGGCGCTTGGCATGACCATGATGCTGCCTGAAGAGGACCGCTATTCCAGAACCCGTCTCGAAATGCTTGATGATATGGTGATTGATATGGGCGGACGCGTTGCGGAGGAAATTACATTCGGCGACATCACAGGCGGGGCATCCGCCGATATCTCCCATGCAACCAATGTGGCACATGCAATGGTCTGCCGATTCGGAATGAGTGAAAAACTCGGCACCGTCCAATATGGAGAGCGTTCCGATCATATTTACCTGGGACGTGACATCACCCGCAGCGAGTCTTTCAGCGAGGAAACGGCAAGAGAGATTGATCTTGAGGTCAAACGCCTTGTCATGGAATCCAAAAAACGTTGCGAGCAGATTCTCAATGAACACAAGGACAAGCTCGACAAACTTGCAGAGGCGCTTCTTGAAAAAGAAACCATGAATGTTGCGGAAATCCGTAAGCTTCTGGAACTTCCCGCACCTCAGGAAGAAGTGAAGGCGGAGGATGATACGCACAATGAAATCGTTCCGGAACAGAATGCCGATACTCAGGCACAAGTCTGAAACGTCAAGAGGACGCCGCGATGAATTCCGATGAATTGTCACAGGCGCTGAAAAGCGCGGACGGCGGCGTCATCCTCTCCTGTCATGTTCAGCCCAATGCATCCCGGACCGCTGTTTCCGGGATGTACGGCGCCGAACTGAAAATCGCACTCAAATCTCCTCCCGTTGACGGCAAAGCCAACAAAGAGCTCTGCCGTTTCCTGACGGATACGTTCAAGCTGTCCTCCAGTTCCGCCGAAGTGATTTCCGGGCACGCCTCACGGAGAAAACGTGTTTTCCTGCGCGGAGTCGCACTTCAGCAGGTGCTCAGGGAGTTTGCTTCATGAATCCGGAACCGTTCAGGGGACTTCCGGCGGGAAGCGAACTGATGGTCGCATTCAGCGGCGGAGTCGATTCCTCCGTTGCGGCGCATCTCTGCAAACAGGCAGGCTACCGTGTACGCGCCGTCACGATGTCCATGCTCGGAAAAGAGCGTTTCAACCGGGAAAAAGTCGAAGCGGCGGCGGAACGTCTTGAAATTCCCCTGGATATTCTTGAGCTTTCCCATGACTTCGAATCCTGCGTCATGCGTTACGCATGGAATGAATATGCTAACGGCAGGACTCCGAATCCCTGTGCACTCTGCAATCCGGTTTTCAAATTCGGCAAGCTGACCGATTTCGCAAGACAGTGCGGATGCGCAGGTTTCGTCACGGGGCATTACGCCCGCATTCTCTGTGCGCCGGACGGCTCCCCGCGCCTGCTTCGCGGCACTTACGCGCAGAAAGATCAATCCTATTTCCTGTTCGGGCTGAGCCGCGGACAGCTCTCATATTCTTATATGCCGCTGGGAAATCTGGAAAAACCGCAGGTGCGTGAAATTGCGCGTTCTCTCGGACTGCCGAACGCCGACGCGCCTGAAAGCCAGGACGCCTGTTTTACGCCGCAGGACGGTTCCCCCCTTGCGGAAATGCTCCGCATGAAGTTTCAGGAAGAATCGAGGACAGGAAATTTTGTTTCTTCCGACGGCAGAATTCTCGGACGGCACGGCGGCATCCACTCTTACACGATCGGTCAGCGCAAAGGGACAGGCGTGGCAATGGGGAAACCTGCGTATGTAAAACATATAGACGCAATTTCCGGCAATGTGGTTCTCACTACCGATTCTTCGGAGTTGCTGGCGGACAGCGCAATCCTGGAAAGGCCGAACTGGCTCCGCGATGAGTATGCGGCAAAGGAATCCTTCAAGTGCGATGTGAAAATCCGTTACCGCAGCCGGAGCGTAAAAGCAACAGTGTTCCATATGGATCGCAAAACCCTGTGCCTCCGTTTCGAGGAACCGCAGAGAGCCGTCACCCCCGGCCAGGCGGCGGTGTTCTACAATGGAGATGAAGTCATCGGCGGAGCATGGATACAATCATATTTCAACAGATAGAGGAGAGACGGGAATGGTTCACAAGGTCACAAATTTTTTGAACAAAGGGCTTTGGATGATCCGCAGTCAGGAAATGCCGTTCTTCAAACGCGTTTCACTGAATGCGGCAAGAATTCTGATGCTGACGGGACGTTTTTTCATCCAGAACCAATGTACGGTCAAGGCATCCGCCCTCACCTATTACACTCTGCTTTCAATCGTCCCGATTCTTGCACTGATTTTCGGTTTCGCGAAAGGATACGGCTATGCGGAAATGCTCCAGGAAAAACTGCGCGGCTGGATGAGCGCTTATCCGGACATGGCGGAAAAGATCATCGAGTTCTCAGACCGGACACTCCAGAACGCCAAAGGCGGCGTTGTTGCCGGAGTCGGCGTAATCCTGCTGATCTGGACCGCGGTGAAACTGCTCTCCAATATCGAATTGTCCCTGAACGGAATCTGGGGCGTAAAGCGCGGACGGACCATGATCCGCAAGATCTCCGACTATATCGCGATCCTCATCATCTGCCCGTTCCTGATGCTGACGGCGGGAAGCGGCATTGTGTTTGCGGCGTCGCACCTGAACGGATTCACGCAGAAACTGCCGTTTTCCTCCACGATCAACGCCTTGATCAATTATGCGGTTCCGGTAGTGGCGGTCTGGGCGGTATTCACCTTTATTTATATGGCGATCCCGAATACGAAAGTCCGTTTCCGAGCGGCAATGCCCGCGGGCTTCATTTCGGCGCTGGCTTATCTGATCGTCCAGTCCGCCTACGTGTTCGCACAGTTCGTCGTGGTCAAATACAACGCCATTTACGGAAGCTTCGCGGCGCTTCCCCTGTTTCTGATCTGGCTGAATCTGAGCTGGATGATCGTGCTCGCGGGTTCCGAACTCTCTTTTGCAATTCAGAATGTCAACGAGTATGAAATGGTGCCGGAGGATCATCTGCTGAGCCTTACGCAGAAAAACATCTATGCCATGGAGCTCATCAGCCAGATCGCCAGGGTTTTTCGCGCCGCGCAACTGCCGCTCTCCGACGAACAGCTCTCGGAAACGCTTGAGATACCGATCCGCACGACGCGCAAGGTTTTGTATGAAATGGTCGCCGCAGGGCTGCTCTGTGAAGTCTATATGAAAGATGAAAATACTCTCCGCGCGTATCAGCCCGCCATGCCGCTGGAGGAACTGACGCCGCTGAAAGTGATCCGTTCGCTGGAAGACCTCGGCGGTGTGCAGCTGGAAAATGAGTTGGACAAGAAGTATTACGGGCTCATCGGATGCCTGCGGAGCGCTCTGGATGTCCTGCCGGAAAACAAACCGTTCGGTCAAGATGAGGAAAGTGCCTGACAAACGGCTCAAGGGGGATTTTCATGAATGGATTTACGTTTCAACACGCGGCACCGGAAACGCAGGGCGTTCCTTCCGGTGCGGTTTCGGAATGGGTCAGGCTGATTTCAGAATTGGACACGGTTCACAGCTTCATGCTGATGCGTCATGACAAAATCATTGCACAGGCATGGTGGAGTCCCTGCCGCCCGGAATACAAGCACGAGCTCTTCTCTCTCAGCAAGAGTTTCACCTCCGCCGCAATCGGTATCGCACAGGCGGAAGGCTGTCTGCGGATTGATGACAGACTGGCTGGTTTCTTCCCGGAAAAGATTTCCGCCGCAGTTTCCGAACGGATGAAAAGAGTCACGCTCCGTCATCTTCTGACCATGTCCTCCGGCCATGAAACGTGTCCGATGAGTGAATTGAGACCCCGCAGGGACTGGGTCAAAGGATTTCTGGAAAGCAGTCTGGCTTTCGAACCGGGAACCCGCTTTGTTTATAATTCCGCCGCAACTTACATGCTTGCCTCCGTCATCCGCAGGACCACGGGACAAAATGTGCTGGACTATCTTCAGGAGCGTCTTCTGCATCCGCTCGGCATCGACGCGCATCAATGGGACTGCTGCCCGATGGGAACCAATGTCGGCGGCTGGGGATTCTGGCTCAGGACGGAGGACCTGCTCCGCTTCGGGAGGCTCCTCCAGCACAACGGAAACTGGGAGGGCAGACAGTTGATTCCGTCAGATTATCTCCGGGAAGCGACCTCAAAGCAGATCGACAATTCCGACAATGCTCAACCGGACTGGAAACTGGGGTATGGGTTCCAGTTCTGGCGCACCAGTTTCAACTCTTTCCGCGCCGACGGAGCCTGCGGACAGTATGTCCTCGTCATGCCGGAACAGGACCTCGTGCTCGCCGTCACCTCCGGTGTCTCAAATATGCAGTCCATTCTGACGCATTTCTGGAATACGGTTTATCCGGCTCTCCGCGAAACTGCTCTTGAGGAAAATCCGGAAGCGCGGAAGCAATTGGAAAATCTTCTTGCGACACGCGAGATCCCCCCGGTGTCTTCCGCCCTCACTCAGCAATCCCGAAACCGGGAATATCATGCGGCGCCCAATACGATCGGCCTGAAGAAACTTGTTTTCCATTTCACGGAGCAAAATTGTACAATCGTATTACAATGGGAAGACGGCAGGCGGGAAGAGCTGACGGCACGGTATGGCATCCACACCCGGAATCTCCTTCAATTGGATGAAGAAGAAATCCGCATTCTGGAGGCAAGCGCGGCATGGGCGGACGACAGAACACTGCATGTGCAAGTCTGCGCCGTTGAAACGCCTTACCGTGACCTGTACATTTTCCGTTTCCTCGGCAATGCGCTCGAATTCGACCGGAAATCCAACTTCGGATTCCTGCACAGGATCTGGCCGCGGATCACCGCTCTGGAAGAAAAACACGGATAAGCGGAACATCTGTAGCGAATCCGGGCAGCCCCCCGGCGCAAAATCACTTCCGCGCCTTGAACTCGTTCGGGGTGCAGCGGTAGACTTTGCGGAACGCATGGCAGAAACTGCTGGCGTCGCAAAAACCGTGGCGTTCGGCAATCTCGTTCAAAGTATAAATTCCTGTCCGCACATCATTCGCGGCATTCGTCAGGCGCACGCGCAGGGCGAACTGACCGTAACTCACGCCCATTGTCGAGTGGAAAAGATAGGAAAAACGGCTCACGCTCAGGGAGCACGACCGGGCAGCGGATTCCAGCGACGGCGGAATTTTGGACGTCCGTACAAGGCTTACCGCTTTCTGAATACGGCTCATACCGGCATTGATTCCATTTGCATCGGACTGCTCGACAGCGGACACCCGTTCGGAAGCACGCAGAATCAACTGGTGAATCATCAGCCAGCAGTGCGTCTGCCAGTTCGGAATCTTGCGGTTGTAGGCATGAAGAAGTTTTCTTGAAACAAGCGCAATTTCGCCGCGTTCCGCATCGTTCGACGGACAATAACGATATTGCGGCTCCACCGTAAACGGGGCGAGCCAGTCCGCATCGGAACACGGTCCGCAGTTGCCGAGATTATCAATATTGATATTGACCGACATCACAAAATTACGCGGGAACAGCAGACGGTATGCGTGAGGCTCCCAGCACATGGTCCACCAGAGTTCGCCGCTCTGAAACACGTGGGACCAGTCGCCGAATACGACCTCGGCGGCGCCCTGCATCACGATGGAAATCTGAAGGGCGTAATGAACATCCCCCTTCAACTTTTCCTGCGGTCCCCGGTCATATTCCCAGAGAATGTTGAAAGGACTCGCCAGCGTAAGCGAAGGATGATCCTGCGATTCGAGCTTGATGTCTTCAAAAATTCCCATGACAGTAACTTTTCACAATTTAATGATTATTTTTTGCAAATGATCCTGATTGACGTCAAGTGGGTGCCTGTGATATAATTTATATCAGAAAAAACAAAAAACAAATCACAAAACGTAAGAAATTACGAACAAACAAAATCTACAAGGAGAAAATCCATGGCTGCAAAACAGAAACTCGCAATCGACGGCGGCAAGAAAGTCTACAACGGAACTTTCCCGGCATGGCCGAGCTTCGAGGAATCCACCGTCCAGGCTGCTGCCGACGTCCTCAGAAGCGGCAAAGTCAACTACTGGACCGGCAAAATCGGAATGCAGTTTGAAAAAGAATGGGCGAAATGGCTCGGCGTAAAGAACGCAATCAGCGTCGCCAACGGAACATGCGCCCTTCATACGGCTCTCGCAGGAATGAACATCGGCCCCGGCGACGAAGTCATCTGCACCTCCTACAGTTTCATTGCCTCCAGCTTCTGCGCGCTTCAGGCAGGCGCCCTCCCCGTGTTCGCGGACGTTACGACGGACCACACGATTGACCCCAAGGCGATTGAGCCCCTCATCACAGAACGCACAAAAGCGATTGTCGTTGTCCACCTCTACGGTATCGTCGCCGACATGGATCCGATCATGGAGATCGCCAGGAAGCACAACCTCAAGGTTGTCGAAGACTGCGCACAGTGCTTCGGCGGCGTCTACAAGGGCAAAAAAGCCGGAACCATCGGCGATGTCGGCTGCTTCAGCTTCTGTCAGAGCAAACACTTCACGACCGGCGGCGAAGGCGGCATGGTCGTCACAAACAACGATGACCTCGCATGGGAGTTCCGCTCCTTCCGTGACCACGGCTATGACGTTCAGGCAAAGCTCAACCTGCTTGAAATGGAAGGCAAACAGCTCTACATCCACAAACGTGTCGGCTTCAACTTCCGCATGACGGAAATGCAGTCCCAGATCGGTCTCTGCGAACTCAAGAGATTCGATAAATGGAACCTCAAGAACCGTATCTTCAACGGCAAATACCTGATCAAAGCCCTGAAGAACCATCCGCTGGTGAAATATGCGCCGGTCGACACCAAGGAACGTCAGAACGCATTCTGGTGGGCTCCTTTCGTTCTCGACACCACCAAGTTCAAAGCCGGCATCACGACCAAGGACTTCATTGCGGCGGTCGCGGCGGAAGGCGTTCCGGTTTACAGTGTTCTCTGGCCGGAAATGTATAAGGAACGCGCCTACATCGAACGCAACGGATTCGGCGTCGCCAAGTATCCGTTCCACGATCCCAAGGCAAGAAACATCGACTACTCCCAGTTCAACTGCAAACAGGCGAACTGGATGACGGACAGAACCATCAGCTTCTTCACGCACCCGGTTTACACCGAGGAGCACATGAAAGCTTACGTCGATGCATTCAAGAAGGTCGCGGACGCTTACATGAAATAAGCTGAAAGTTTCAAGCTGCAAGTTTCAAACGGAGAAAATCGCCGCCTGAAACTTGTATGAAAGCACAATGCCGCGCCTTGTAATACGCAAGCGCGGCATTTTTCATGATGAAAGCCGTAAAAAAATACTCTTTCGAGCTTGAAGTAGGAACGCTGAAACAGTAAGTTCCTTCTATCAAAGGTATCGGCAGCCCTTAATCCATACAGCCTGCGATACGGCAAAAGGACAAAGAGGACGGGAAAGATTAAAATATTAAGAAAGGATACACAGATGTCAAAAGTGAAGTATGGCCTGATCGGATTCGGCGGAATTGCCGAGAATCGCGTTGCAAAAGAAGGTTTTGCCTGCGACAAGGCGCGTTTCGCACCGCTCCGGAAAGCGGAACTCGTTGCAGCCACCGATATCAATCAGGGGCGTAAAGCCGCGGCGGAGGCTCTCGGACTCAAATGGTATGCCACCGCCGATGAAATGCTCGCGGACAAGGAAATCCAGGCGGTTTATATCGCCACAAACAATACCACCCATGTTCCGCTTGCGGTCAAAGCTCTGAATGCGGGAAAACACGTCATTTCCGAAAAGCCGATGGCAACCAATTCCAAAGACGCGGAAATGCTGGTCAAACTCGCAAAAGAGAAAGGGCTCTCGCTCGCAGTAGACCACATGATGGTTTACAACGCCTGGAACGTCAAGGCGGAGGAACTTGTGAAGAAGGGCGAACTCGGCAATGTCAACGACTCCTGCTTCCACATGGAGTTCGCATACGGCTACGATCCCGCGGAAGCCGCCACATGGCGCTGTTCAAAAATCGAGGAAATGGGCGGCCCGATCGGTGACGTCGCCAGTCATTGCTTCTACCTCGCGGAATATATCTTCGGCAAGAAGATCACAAAACTTGCGGCAGTCTACCTGCCCAAGATCATGCCCATCGTCGCGGAAGACGGCGCCTACATCAAGTTCTTCTTCGAGGACGGGATGCAGTCCAGCGCCAAGGTCGCATTCTCCGAACTGCGCGGCGGTCTCGGCGGCACTCTGAGCAATCTCGGTTATGAAATCTACGGAGACAGGGCGGCACTGCGCGGCTACGGCACCATGTTCCAGCTCTCCGGTCACAAGGACGAACCGGTTAAAATCCGTCTTGAGCTCGACAAGTTCGACGGCACGACGGCAAGCGTTCCTGCGGGCGAGATCAAAAACATCTATCAGTGCCTGATCGAACATCACGCGCAATCCGTGCTCGACGGCAAACCTCTTGACGCCGGAGACGCACTCCATAACATCCTGCTCTGCGAAGCGGCGCACGCTTCCGCGCAGAACAACGGCAAGGTCATGGAGATTGCAAAATGATCAATGTCGGAATCGCATCCGAGATCATCACCCCGGCAAGAGGAGTTGCTCTTGCCGGATATTTCGATCCGCGCCCGAACACCGGAGCACATGACGACCTGAAAGTCAGAGTCACGCTGTTCCGGCAGGGGAGTGTCATCACGGGGTTCGTGAGCTATGACCTCTGCTTCATCTGCATGAATATCATAGAGGCTGTCCGCCAGAAACTTGCCGCGGCAGGCATGAATTTCGGCGGGGAACTGATCTTTCATGCAATCCACACTCATACCGCGCCGTATCCCGCGCCGTTTTTCGGTTCGGACAGCACGGACAAAGAATATTTGGCGGACCTGATCGACGCCTCGTTCCGCGCGATCAGGCGCGCATACAAAAATCTGGCGCCGGCGGAACTGTTCTGCGCAAAAGAGAACAACAATCCGCTTGCGTTCAACCGCCGCTACTTCATGAAGAACGGCAAAGTCGTGACAAACCCCGGCAAGCTCAACCCGGATATCGTCAAACCGGAAGGCCCCGTCGATGAGGAAATCACGGTCATGGCAATCCGTCAGGACGGACGCATCAGCGCGGTTCTTGCAAACATCGTCAACCACACCGACACGATCGGCGACGATTTCGTATCCGCCGACTGGCCCGGCAGAATGGAGCATACACTCCAGACGAAACTCGGCTCCGATGTCCAGGTATCCATGATGCTCGGCTGTTCCGGCAACATCAATCACTTCGACGTCACCACCAAAGTCGATCAGACCAGCTATGCGGAAGCCAGACGCATCGGCGGAATCTATGCGGACATCGTTGCAGGACTGATTGACAAAGCGGAAAAGATCAGCGACGACACGCTTCAGACGGCGACCGAGACAGTTGAAATCGCCCGCCGCACTATCACGGACGAGGAGATGCGCAAAGCGGAAAAGATCATGGAGGAGACGAAACATTTCGACGGAGGCGCAGCCATGACAAGCGAAGAACTTGCCGCAGGCGCCGGGCCGGTACTTCGTTTCTTTGCCAGGCAACTGCTGGCCTTTGTGAAGGACTGGCAGGGAGTTCCGGCTGAATTTGAGTTCAAATCGTTCAAAATCGGCAAAGACTTTATTGCGGTATCTTTCCCCGGCGAGCCGTTCACGCAAATCGGAATGGCAGTCAAAGCCGAGTCCTGCGCCAGGTATAATTTCATGGTTACGCTGGCAATGGGCGAAGCCGGATACATCTGCATGGAGGAGTGTTATTCGCGCGGCGGGTATGAAATCCTGCCGATTTCCGAGACAGGAATGGCATACAATGCCGCAAATATTTTTATTGAGACTGGAAAAAAACTGTTGAAGCGTTATGTTTAATAGAGCAACTCGTTTCACGCAAACTAAACAAAGGAAGAAAAATGCGCGCATTCAGTAAAATTTCTCCGGAGTGGTGGGACTACACCACACTCGACCGCAGCATCCTCGATGAAGCTGCCAAGATCACAATCGACACCCTGAAAAGTTTTGAACGCCCCGGCTTCAAGATCAATATTTACGACACTCTTCAGGAGTTCTATTGCGCGGAGGCGCTCGAATACATCAATGCATGGAAGCAGGCAACGCCCTCCAAACCGGCGGGTATCTGCGGTCCGATCGGGCCGACGGAACAGCTTCCGCTCGTTGCACAGATGGTCAACGAAATGGATCTCTCCCTCAAAAACTGCCACTTCTGGGGCATGGACGAGTGGATCGTCGACGGCAAAGCCGCGGACATCAATTTCCCGCTCGGATTCGCGAAAGCCGATATGGATCTCTGCTTCGGCAGAATCCGTCCCGAACTCATGATGCCGAAGGAAAATCTCCACTTCCCGACAGAAAATCCGGAAGAATACACGAAGTCCTATGACCTCGCCCGCTGCGTCACCATGCAGGGCGGACAAGGCGAAACCAAACACTGGGCGTTCAACGACCCCGTCAAACGCGAAGGTCAGTATAAAGACAATCCGCCGACACCGGAGGAATACCTCCAGAAGAAGGCGCGCATCGTCGAACTGCACCCGATCACTCTGATCCAGAACGCCAGAACCTCCGGCGGCGGAACAGTCCAGAACGTTCCCTCCTCGGCAGTATCCGTCGGACCGTTCGAAACATGGAAAGCGGAAAGAGTTTCCATCTGGCATCCGGGTCATCATGACAATCCGTTCGGACAGCGTCTCTCCACGTTCATGATCTCCCAGAAGATCGCGGATAGCTGTGTTCCGATGTCCCTGCTCTCCAAGCATCCGGGCGAGATCGTATTCAACTTCTACCGCTTCGGCTTCGGTGTCTGCGACGTGGAGATGCATTGATCATGAGCAAGAGAGCATTTGCCATCGCCTGCCATCCGGACGATCTTGAGTTCGGCATGATGGGCACGATGATGCTGTTGAAGGATGCCGGTTACGAAGTTCATTACATGAACGTCTCCAACGGCTCCCTCGGAACGGATCATCACGATTACCAGACGATTGTCCGGATGCGCCGCGAAGAAGCGCTGAACTCCGCAAAACTGGTCGGAGCGGTCTTCCACGAGAGTATCTGCGACGACATCGAAGTATTCTACAACTACGAGAATCTGGCGAAACTGGTGCCGGTCGTCCGTGAAGTCGAACCCGAAATCATTCTGACGCAGGGTCCCTACGATTATATGGAAGACCACATCAACGCCGGTCGTCTCGCGGTCACTGCGGCATTCTGCCGCGGCATGGTGAACATGAAATGCGCGCCGACCGCAAAACCGACGCTGCAGAATGTCGCGGTTTACCACTGCATGCCGCACAGCATCACAGATCAACTGCGCCGGCCGGTGGAGGCGGATTTCTATGTGAATATCGCCTCCAAAATGGAGATCAAGCGTCAGGCGCTTGCCTGCCACAAGAGCCAGAAGGAATGGCTTGATGTCAGCCAGGGCATGGACGCCTACATCAAGGATATGGAAAACCGCGCCGCGATCTTCGGCAGACAGTCCGGCGAGTTTGAGTTTGCCGAGGGCTGGGTCCAGCACAATCCGCTGGGCTTCGGGCCGGAGAACTTCAATCCTCTGACGGCTGCCCTCAAAGATTTTGTGAAGCTCATGCCTCACGCAATCCGGTAACAGCCAGGGCAAAATCAATTCGCGGAGAATCCGGCAGTGCCGGGTTCTCCGTTTTTTTGTATCGGAAAGACTGCGGCAGGAACTTCAAGGACAGGAAAGATTCAAGACTGCTTATCCTGAGAAACATTCCCCAGCCCTGTTCCATTTCTGCCGGGGACATCCGGTTCCGCCTGATTTTATGCAAAAGTTTCGGTTTCCGAACTTGAATTACGCTTGAAATGATGTAGAATCTCTCATGAGAGGAGGTGTTCGGGGCGAATGAAATCTTATGACTGTACAATTTGTTTTCAATTTTTCCGTTATATCATTCATGACAACGGTGTTCTGGAATATCTCGAACGGAGCGGAACCGGGGAAACAAAAAAATCAGAATCCTGTCCCCTCTCAGCTTATAACCCGATTCCGGAAAAAAAGAAAAAAGACAGTCCATATGCCGGCTTTCTGCTGTTTCTGTTTTTTCTTGCTCTGACTCTCAATCTGGTCAATCTCGTTCTGATTTATTTTTTCCATGCAGGATATGCAAAATCCATGATTCTGACTGTCTTTCCTTTCGTTTTCCTGATTCCGCTTGTCCTGCGGAAAATTACTTACTGTTTTCCCTCATTTACCGACATACATCCGCTTACCATTACGGTCGGTTATCGCGAAAACCGGAAATCCGCGGAATTCCTGCGGGAACTCAGGCGCGCCATCGCAAAGCGTTTCCGGTCGCCGGAAGTAAGTTATGAAAACAGAGAGGCTTTTCTTGAAGCAGTCAGAGAAATGCACGACAACAAACTCCTCACAGACAGTGAAATCCATGTGATCACAAGGCAGTATGAAAATCACATTCCATTTACGCCGCTTCACACCTTTGTCGTCCTTGATGTTCTCAGGATGGACGGCGTCATTTCGGAAGAAGAATATCAGGAAATGAAATACGAAAGAATCTTTCACCCCAATCCATAAGGAAAACAAATCTCATGCGCAGCCTTATCATAAACGGCGGAGCGGAAATCTCCGGAAATGTCACAATCGGTGGAAATAAGAACGCGGTGCTGCCGATGATCGCGGCATCCATCCTCACGAAAGAGGAGATCATCATGCACGATGTCCCCGCAATCAGCGATGCGGATGTCATGCTCAAGATCATTCAACATCTCGGAGCCAAAGTCACGCGTTCCGGGAAAACGGTCAGGATCAACGCGAAAAACATCACAAAAAGCGAAATTCCCAAAAGCCTCTGTTCCGCGTTGAGAACCTCCATCCTGCTGGCGGGTCCGCTGTCCGTCAGATGCGGAGAAGCGACCATCTACCCGCCCGGCGGAGACGTCATCGGGCGCCGCCGTCTCGACTCGCATTTCTATGGGCTGAAAAAACTCGGAGCAGTCATTCAGGGCGATTCCGTTCCTTATGAGTTCCAGACGGCGGCAAAGGGAATGCACGGAAGCGAAATCTTCCTTGATGAAGCAAGCGTAACCGCCACCGAGCACATTCTCATGACCGCCGCGGCGTGCCGGGGAACCACAATCCTGCGCAACGCCGCCTCGGAGCCCCATGTGCGCCAGCTCGGAGAGATGCTGATCAAAATGGGCGCGGAAATCACCGGGCTGGATTCCAATACGATCATCATCAAAGGCAATCCGGAGCTTCACGGCGCGGAAGTCACGATTGAGGGCGACCACATCGAAGCGGCAAGTTTCATCGCTCTTGCGGCATGCACGCGCGGCGCGGTCAACATCGAAGGCAAACTTACGCCGCGCGACTACTGGATGACACGCCGCGTTTTCGAAAAGCTGGGAATCCGCTTCAAACTGCACCCCGGCCTGATCGAAGTCCCCGGCGGGCAGCGCATGAAGATTCAGCCGGATTTCGGCAACGCGATCCCCCAGATCTCCGACGGACCGTGGCCGCAATTCCCGAGCGATATGATGAGCTGTCTGATCGTATGCGCGACTCAGGCAAAAGGGTCGATCCTCTTTTTCGAGAAAATGTTCGAGAGCCGCATTTACTTTGTGGACCGCCTGATCGCGATGGGTGCGAATGCGGTGGTCTGCGATCCACACCGTGTCGTCATCTCCGGCCCGGCGAAGCTTCGCGGCATCGAAATGTCAAGTCCCGACATTCGCGCAGGCATGGCGATGGTGCTTGCCGCAATCTGCGCAAAGGGACGTTCCGTCGTCAACAATGCGGACACCATTTTCCGCGGCTATGAAGACATCTGCGCCAAACTGGAAAATCTCGGAGTGGAAATTTCCATGGAACAGCATTGACCTTTTTTTGAAATTCATATCCAACGACAAGGGAGAGAATCATGAAAGCATTGCAGATTATGGCGGCAGCGGCGCTGATCCTGGCGGGAGGATGCGCGACAACATCAAACAATGATGAACAATACCGGCTGCTGACACAGCAGATGCAGCAGCTCAACAAAAATCTCGAAACTCTGACAAAGCAGCTCGAGAAATACAACAGACAGGCAACACAAAAAACAGGCAATCCTATCGTAAGAAACCGAGGTAACATCAAAACGCTGGCAACCATCAAACTGCCTAAAAACCCGACAGATGAACAGATTATAGAATATGTTCAAAAGATCAGCAACGCAACGCGAGGGCAAAACGTTTTCGCTCCGGATGACATACAAGTAACGCTGTTAAAAAAAATCGGTCCCGGACACCTCGCCTTGCTGGACCCTTTTTTGAGCGAAAGTTCCCATCATCTCCATTATGCCCTGCCGTCACTGGTAGGCAAAGCGGACAAAAAAGCCGCATTGAAACATCTTCCGCAAGTTCCCGATCTGATCAAGCCAATCGTCCAGCATGGATGGACAGAGGAGGCAAAAGAAGGTTTTTTCATGGCTCTGCAACATCGGTACAACACCTGGACAGCCTGCCAATACGCCAAATATTTCACAAAAACGCCGAAAGACCGCAGTCGCCTGATCGAACTTTATGAGACTGGAAAAGATACCTCGCGTCTATACTCTCTCATCAGCACATTTAAAGATATTGACCTGAAAAAAATCACTGACAATGCATGGAAAAACCATCGCTATGCTCAGGACTGGATCAAGGCGAACTATGCAAAATATGCTGCGATGGTGGGCAATCTGGATGCCCTGTATGACTGGCTCTCAATCTTAGCGCGAAATTCTTATATGAGCAACAATACGGACAATAATATCACCCTCGTCATGCTGACCGGGCAAACCGATGATATCAGGCAAATTCTGTCATGGTTCAATAAAAACAAGTCGAAACTGTATTTCGATGAAAAAGAAAAGACGTTCAAGGTCAGGGAGAAATAACGGGAGAACCGGGATGGCGGAACTTTGAAATGGAATGCAGAAAAAGCCGGGGTGGAAAAGTTTTCACTTTTCAGGCGGAGACGACTTGATTTTCAAAATCCGGACGCTATGATACGGTAGAGCTGTTTGAAAAACCAACAAGGAAGAGTTCAGAATGAATGTTCAGGTCAACCCTCACTTTTACAACTTCCTGGCGGAAGGCAACATCATCAGCGGCACCAAAGCTGAAACCGCACAGGAAGCCATCTCCGAACTGGCAAGGCTCCTCGCACGAAACACCGCGGGACTCAATGCGCAGGAAATCATCGAAGAGGTGATGCTCCGCGAAAAACGGATGCCGACGGTAATCGGTTCCGGTCTCGCGGTGCCGCATGCACGTTCCGAACATGTCGACCGCCTCCTTGTTGCAATGGCGACGTCCGGCAAAGGAATTGATTTTGCGGTTCCGGGAAAACCGAAAGTCAACATCGTGATTCTCATTCTGACGCCCGCCGACGATCCGGGGCTCCATCTTCAGGTGCTTGCGGCTCTGGCGAAGGATTTCATGGAATCCAAAGTAGTCCGTGAAGTCGCAGAGCTTGCAACCCCGAAAGCGGTGCTGAATTATTTCACTTCGTCGAAAGTCGAAATCCCGCAGTTCCTGCGGGCGCGCGACGTCATGATCACAACGCCCGTGACTCTGCTGGAAAACAATACGCTCAATGAAGCGATCGAAATCTTCGCCACCAACAATATTGATGAGATTCCGGTCATCGACGATGTCCGGGAGCTGCGCGGAGTCGTTTCTCTCGCGGACCTCCTGAAATTCAGTCTGCCGGAACATATTCTGTGGATGGACGATCTTTCTTCCGTTTATCGTTTTCAGCCTTTTTCCGAAGTGCTCCAGACCGCCGACGAGACAAAGGTCGCCGACTTCATGCGCGAGGAATTCATTACGGTTCACGCCGATATTCCCGCGGTCCAGCTCGCCAAACTGTTTCTGATGCACAAGCTCCAGAAACTTCTTGTCGTGGACGACTCCAACAGACTCGCCGGCATTGTCGAGCTCAAGGATTTCTGCGCCAAGCTGTTCTGGGAATAAAATCAACTTTTCATCAAAGCTTCTTCTGATTCGGAAGATACCAAAATTCAATATAACAGGAGTGTAGCATGCACGAAGAAGGATCGTCACAACTGAGCGTCAAAGATATGGTAAAAAGGATCGGCATCCTGATTGCCGTCAGCGCGGGAGCCGGAATACTCGGCGCAAAAACGGTATTCGAGGTTCACCAGGCGACGGCGGTGGCGGTTTTTCTGGCAATCATCCTCGGCACGCTGCTTTTCTGGAACATCCGTCTGGCGATCGCGTTTCTCGGACTTTCCGTCCTGATCTGCTCCAACTCGCTGGACATTGCGACTTTCGTGCAGTCTTCGGCGCTGGAAGTGATCCTGTTCCTTGTCGGCATGATGATTATCGTCGGAGCACTGCGCGACCTCGGATTTTTTACATGGATCGTACAATTAATCGTGTCGATGCCGAATATTTCAGGAATGAAATTCATCGCGGTCACTGCCGCCGCGTCGGCTCTGCTGGCGTGTGCGGTGGATGAGGTCACTTCGATTATCTTCATTGCAACGCTGGTGTTTCAGGTCTGCGACCGCCTCAAGCTCAACCCTGTCCCCTATATCCTGATCTGCGTTCTGTGCACCAACGTGGGAAGCGCAGGCACCATGATGGGCAATCCCGTCGGCATCTACATCGGCACCAAAGGCGGGCTGACTTTCGGCGATTTCATGTGCTATGCGTTCCCGATCATGCTGCTGGCGCTCGCCGCCACGGTGGCGCTGACCATCTGGTATTACCGCAAAGACCTGGCGCAGTTCGATATCAGTCTCAAGGAGCGTCTTGCGCGCAATCTGACGCTCGCTCCGGTGATCGAAGTGCCCTACAAGCAGGGACTCGCCCTGATCCTCATCACGATCTGCGCCATCGCCATGCACCACCAGCTTGAAACATGGCTCGGCATCGGCAAGAACAGCGTCCTCCTGATCGCCCCGCTGGTCTGCTCCGGAGTCGTCATGATCCTCCGCCGCGACCGCGCACGGCATTATGTCGAACGGGAGGTGGACTGGTGGACTCTCCTCTTTTTCATGCTGCTCTTCGCCATCGCCGGGACACTGGAACATACTCATGTGGACCTCATCATGGCGGACTACTTCTCCAGTATCTGCGGTTCCAGCCATGCGGTTCTCGTCCCGTTCATTCTTGCGGTCACGGCAGTCGGGTCGGCATTCGTGGACAACGTCATTTTCGTGGCGGCGTTCTGTCCCGTGATCGAACAGCTCTCCGCAAGCGTGAAGGACCTGCCGCTCTGGTGGGCATTGTTGTTCGGAGCCTGCTTCGGCGGCAACATCACCATGATCGGAAGCACTGCGAATATTGTCGCTCTCGGAATGCTGGAAAAACGTTCCCACGCTCACGTCGGATTCTTTCAGTGGTTCAAGATCGGGGCGCTGGCGGCGCTCCTTGCCGGCGGTATCGCCTGGGGGCTCCTGATGCTGATGTCACCGCTGATGCCGGACCGTCCGGCTCTTGTAAGGCATGAAATGCTCGACGGAGCCAGAACGTTCAGCGGCAAAAACGTCTACATCGAAGGAACGATCCATGCCACAGCCGCCGATTATCTGTTGCAGGAGGAAAAGATTGATCCTGAGGGCTATGCGGCATTCGAACTCCGTCCGCAGGGAGCCAGAACGCCTGTTTTCGTCTATGTCGCCAGAACTTCTCCCCTGCTGGAAAAGCTTCAAAAACTTCCGACAGAGCACTGTTTTTTCCGTGGCAGACTCTATACAAAAGACAGCGACCGTTTCAAGCCGAATGTCAACGCTCTTATCCTTGAGGAAATCACGCAGACAAAGCCCAGACGCTGACC
>ENA-UOOA01000202-UOOA01000202.1-human-gut-metagenome-genome-assembly--contig:-P61old-NODE-202-length-133833-cov-22.756597_pt1 | contig 133833 bp, 119 predicted proteins | sample MGYA00242467_ERZ724014 | MGnify/ENA metagenome assembly ERZ724014 | reverse complement strand
AGAAGTACTAATAGGTCGAGGACTTATCCTTAGAGGTTTCTAAGAGATAAGCTTTGGAGATACGCAAGTGTGCATGATATCTGCAAGGTGCAGAATCTAAGGCATACACAGTAAAGAATAAAGTTTACTTTGAAACAGTCGTTGGTTGTTAGATGGGGTTAGGTTACTAGCTTTCTGTGTGAAATTCTGAATGTACAAAATAAAAGTACCGAGAAAATTTAACGCTGCAACAGGTGTTAAATTTTTTCTGTATATAGGGGATTGGTCAAATGGTATGATAGGGGTCTCCAAAACCTTTGGTGGGAGTTCGATTCTCTCATCCCCTGCTAAAAAGCCTTGAAAACTCAGTGTTTCAAGGCTTTATTTATATTAGTGGGAAGGAAAATGGCAAACTATGAAAAAGGAGAATGAACCACATTAATATAAAGGCAGTTCTATATATTTTATAGTGACTTTGGTGGAAAAATATGTAAAATATTATAATATAAAGTAAAGAGAAGAAGGGATTAATATGTATTACAATGATGTGCTTGATCTGATAGGGAATACTCCGCTTATGTGTCTGAAAAAGTCGACAGGATACAATATATTTGCCAAGGCGGAATTCCTTAATCCTGGTGGAAGTATTAAAGACAGGGTCGCAAAAAACATGCTGGAGGTTGCAGAGAGTGAGGGAAAACTCAAGCCGGGAATGACTATTATAGAGCCTACGAGCGGTAATACCGGAATAGGGCTTGCACTCTGTGGTGTTCAGAAAGGTTATAAAGTGATAATTGTGATGCCAGAGAATATGAGTGAGGAGCGAAAGAAGGTTATCAGGGCATTTGGTGCTGAGCTGGTACTTACGGATCCGGTTCTAAGCATCGGTGGTGCTGTTGATAAGGCAAATGAGATAGCAGAATCTGATCCAGAGAAGTATTTCATGCCGCAGCAGTTTGTCAATCAGGCAAATCCAGATGCGCATTATCGCACAACAGCAGTTGAGATGTGTGAACAGCTTGGTCAGAAGATAGACATATATGTGTCTGGTGTTGGAAGTGGAGGTACTCTCCAAGGTATAGCTAAATATCTGTTGGAGAAAAATCCAGATACGAAGATTGTTGCCGTTGAGCCTAAGGGAGTGTCAGCGCTACATGGAGATGGCCCGGGAATCCATCAGATACAGGGAATAGGCGATGGATTTATACCGGATGTTCTGGATACATCACTGGTAACAGATGTGGTGGAAGTGGCGGATAAGGATGCCATTGAGATGGCGAGACGACTTGCCAAAGAACAGGGACTTCTTGTAGGTACGTCATCCGGTGCAAATGTATGGGCGGCTATGAAGATGGCAGAAAAATATGGGAAAGATAAAGTTATAGCCACAGTTATGGCGGACAGGGCTGAAAGATATTTCAGTGTAGGTTTATTATAAAATAGGAAATAAATTTATTTAGGGACATTTTCAAGAGATGCTATGTATGGTACAGTGGAAATGTCTCTATTTTATTGATTTAAATGTGTTATTTGAAAGAACGCAAAATATAAACCATGTAAGTATAAAGGAGCAAAAGAGATGGATATAAATGGGAAGATGACGGGAAAAAATGTGGCTAGCGAGGCACTTGCTGCATCGAGGGAATACGAAACTCAGAATGAAATAGATAAGAATGAGCGACCGTTGTTTCATGTGACTCCGCCTGTCGGTTGGATGAATGATCCGAATGGATTTTCTGTGTATAATGGTAAGGTGCATTTGTTTTACCAGTATCATCCGTACAGTACGGAATGGGGACCTATGCATTGGGGGCATCAGGTCAGTGACGATTTGATAAGATGGGAGCAGCTTCCTGTGGCGATTGCACCTGATACGATATATGATGCCGAGGGCTGTTTCTCAGGTACGGCCATTGAAAAAGATGGAGAGCATGTCCTGATATATACCAGTGTTATGAAAAATCCCGACGGTGATGGGGTATTGCAGAACCAGAGCATAGCGGTTGGTGATGGCATTACATATAAAAAAATACGGAATAACCCGGTGGTGACCGGAGATATGCTGCCGGAGGGATTGAGCAGAGCGGATTTCAGAGATCCGAAGGCATGGCTTGAGGATGGCAGATACTATATGGCTGCAGGCTGTGTGGATCAGGATAATAAGGGGCTTGTGGTACTACTTTCGAGTGCTGATATGGAAAGCTGGACATTTGAGAGTATCCTTGCACGGAATGAAGATGATCTGGGCGGCATATGGGAATGCCCTGATTTCTTCAAATTAGACGATCATCATGTACTTCTCGTATCGCCTACGGGAATGAAAGCAGAGGGATATGAATTCCACAATGGAAATAATTCTATCTATTTTGTTGGAGAATTTGATAAAGGTGAGAAGAAATTTGACGGTGGAGAGCCATTATCACTTGATTATGGAACAGATTTCTACGCGCCTCAGACTACACTTTTGCCGGATGGCAGAAGGATAATGATAGCGTGGATGCAGTCGTGGCATAATCTGTGGATACCCGGTGGACAGAAGTGGCAGGGAATGATGACGATTCCGAGGGAGATATCTCTGAAAAATGGACGCTTGATACAGAAGCCAGTTAGAGAGATAGAGAAGTATCATGCTAATATGGTCAGGTACTCAGATGCAGTAGTGAGTGGACGGTGTAGTCTGGAAGGTATAAGTGGAAGAAGTCTGGATGTGACATTTGTAATCACTGGAAACAAATACAGCAGATTTACCGTGAATCTGGCAAAGGGAAGCGGATATTATACTCGATTTATATATGACAGAGAAAATAATATAATAGAGATGGACAGGACATTTGCCGGATTTGAGAAAGATGTGGTGTGTATCAGAAGGGCCTGCGTGAAATCAGCAGAATGTTACGGGGATGTCAAGGGAAAGGTTGATGAACAGCAGGAGGCTCAAGATAGTATAAAACTCAGATTTATACTGGACAGGAATTCGATAGAGCTGTTTGTAAATGATGGAGCTATGACAATGAGCACGGCGATATATACACCTATTGAAGCGGATGGAATAGAACTGTTATGTGAGGGACAGGCAGTCGTGGATGTGGAGAAGTATGATATCATTTAACAAAAGATGATCTTGCTCAATTGTTTAGTTGTTGCACTGCCAGGCATCAGTCTGGCGGTTCTCCAGGTTTCAGGTGCCTCCGTTCCAACATTGAGATGACAAGGAAAGTTGTCAAAAGTTATTGACAACTTTCCTTGTCATTTGTTATACTCAATTGTAAAAGAAATGACAACTATAGTTGTCATTTGGCATATATAATATATATAGCTTGAATTTGGAATGGGATTTTAGTGGTAAGAATTAAAATGGAGTTATGAGGATATGAGGGAAAAGCAAGGTGTAAATAAAAAGGACAATCTAAGTGAAAATGGCATGGATAAAGGTAATAAGAAATCTACCTGTGAAACACTACAAGCTATGTTTGAGGGCATGATCGTCTCCCAACCAGTGGACAAATTGAAGACGCAGGTCAAGGGGTATTCCGTGACAATGATCACAGAGAGAATGTTAAAGAAGAACAAGCTGGGGGATGCTATGGCTGAGGTCTGTGATATAAATGAGCTTGAGAATGAGATCCGGGAAAGTCTGAAGAAGGGGCTTCCGGTGTATGGATTTTTCAGGAAGAAACAGATGTGGAGCTGCTTTGTTTTTGAGAAAGAAGAGATTGCTAGGGATTTGTTGACGCCTGAACCAGAGAGTGGCAAGGATATGCTAAGTATATATAAGCTTAGAAAGTATTATATTCATCCTGATGTGGACAATCTGACGGAAGATATGATGGAGGCTGCACATGGCAATATGTATCAGAAAGTGATAGATGTATTTGGCGATGATAAGAGTGATGGATTTTTATTGAAGGATAAAATATATGTGTGTAAGCGTGATAAATCCACTGGCGCACCGTTTGGAATTCTAATTGGTGTTGCACTTGGTATAGTGTACGGAATGCTGTTTGACAATCTTGCCCTTGGCATATCAATTGGATTCTGCTTTGGAATAAGCTTTTCTATGATATGGGGAACATCCACACATAAGTATGCAGAGCATGGGCTGGCAGACAGAGCAGAAGCTGAAGATGCGGACAATGTAATAAAAGGATTGGGCTCTGATGGAGAGGACGGCATAAACAGATAATGGACCTGATTATGATGACAATACAGATTAACAAGCTGGAGGTGATATAGATGCCGCTGTACAACAGGCTGAAGGAATATCGGGCGAAGCTGGGAGTAAACCAGCAGGAGATGGGTGCACTGGTGCAGACATCAAGGCAGACGATAAGCCAGATAGAGAGGGGCGACTACAGCCCATCGGTGACACTGGCACTGAAGATCGCGAAGGTATGTGGCGTCAGCGTGGAGGATATATTCCAATACGAGGATGATAAGGAATGATTCCTGACATATGGATAAGGTCGTGTTAATTCATAGAATGAAAAGAGGATATGAGATGAAGGATACTGATAAAAAAGTGAACAAGAAAAGTAATCTGAAGATATATATAATATTTGCGGTCATGATCCTGGCAAGTCTGCTGGGAGGTTTCCTGGCGGGAAGGCTTGCCGCGGTGAACAAGGACACATTGGATGGGATCAACTGGGATCATATATGGTGGATAACAGCTGATACGCTGCCTATAGTATATGGTGTGCTCATGCTGGCGACGTTTGTGGTGTCATTTGTCATGTATGGGAAGATAAAGAGGATGATCAGAGGCTGGGACGGAGAGAACGAGGATGTGATAGTGGATATAGAGAGTCGGATCACGACTGCCTCATATCTCCCGTGTGTCATCGTGTTCGTTGGACTTGTGTTGTTTCCGGTGTGTATATACGCTGTGGACAGGACGTACAGTGATGGGCGTGGCACATTCCTGACAGTGCTGTCCGAGCTCATATTTCTGATATCTATGGCACTGTATTGTGTGGTTGAAAAGCTTGTCATCGATGAAGAGAAGAAGCTTAACCCGGAGAAAAGCGGAAATATATTCGATATGCATTTTCGCCGTGACTGGGAGAACACATCGGACGAGGCTGAGCTTATCATGATAGCCAAATCCTCCAAGAAGGGATTTATGACTGGAATTAAGGCAGGATTTGTCATGTGGATACTTACGTTTATGAGCATGTTTGCATTTGACACAGGCGTGATGCCAATAGTGGCTGTTGGACTTGTGTTGATTGTAATGTATGTGGCTTATTGCAGAGAGTTTGTGAGACTACAGAAATAAAATAAATATATGTGATATAATGGCGGATGGCTGTATGACAATTGCAGGGCATTCGCCTTTTATTGTATGACACGGTCCTGAGATTTTTCATTGCCATACATATATATAAATGACCAGAAGGCAGAAAAATATAAAAAATAGAGATGTAGGAATAGAGCTGTACTATTTTGGACAATAATATCTATGCGATGGGATGAATTTTAATCGAAAGGAGTATTGCTATGATATTAAAGGAAAAAGAGAAAACAGTTATCCAGGATCTTCAGACACAGGAGAAGTCCTGTGTGGAGAAATATGGAAGATATGCGGAGCAGGCGAAGGATCCTGAGCTTAAGAATCTGTTCCAGACTATACAGAAGGAAGAGCAGAAGCACTATGATTCACTTAGCCAGGTGCTTGACGGACAGGTTCCACAGTGTGACTGCAATGACAGCGATGGAAAAGATTATGAGCCAAAGCAGACATACAAGATGATGGACGATTCCGAGGATAAGAAGAATGATGAGTTCCTTGCAACAGACTGTATTGGAACAGAGAAGCTTGTGTCAGGCGAGTACAATGGAGAGATATTTGCATTTGGCGAGAGCGCGGTGAGAAAGCTTCTGGCGGATATACAGATCGAGGAGCAGAATCATGCGGAGATGCTCTACAAGTATAAGGTCGCAAATGGAATGGTGTAGGGAAAAGCTTACACAAGGGAGCATAAATTGTAAGGAGGATATGTATCACATGTGGTATATATCCTCTTTTTTGTTGCAATGATTCGTTAAAGCAGCTAGTGAAAACTCTTTGTTTTGAATTGAGGTTTTATGCGGGGATGTATTCACAAAACGGATGACAAAATGTAGAATGTTATTATACATTTTGGAAAAAGATAGCTAAATTTTAATAGGATGTATATAGGCAGGGATAACATTTTCAGAGAGGAGAATGTGACGTGAAAAGAAAATTTTACAGTGTACTGTATGTAGCAATATTTGCATTGCTGATGTCCGGGTGCAGTATGTCAGAAATTGCGGATGGCAGCAGGTCCGCGGTAAAGGGATATGAGAAGGAGACTGTAGAAGATACCTCAGAATCAGAGAATACCACAGCTGCGGAGAAAAAAGATAACACCGGCAACACGTCACCTGAAAGCAGTGCGGCAGCATCTGAGAATATTGCAGATCAGCAGGCTTCGAGCATGGAGATTGCTGATATTCCCATATATTCGGGAGAGGCATATTGTGAGATAAATGGCAATGTGCCTTATTTCAGTGAGGATGAGATGGTGACGGAGGCATTTGAGAATTACAGCGATCTGGACTTTCTTGGAAGATGTGGAGTTGCCTATGCCAATATCTGTAAGGAGATTATGCCAACGGAGGAGCGCGGCGAGATAGGTATGATAAAGCCTTCAGGGTGGCATACAGTTAAATACAATGATCGTATAGACGGCAATTATCTGTATAATCGCTGCCATCTGATCGGATATCAGCTTGCCGGGGAGAATGCAAATGAAAAGAATCTGATAACTGGAACCAGATATCTGAATGTCACTGGCATGCTGCCATTTGAAAATGAGGTAGCTGATTATGTGGAAAGTACTGGAAATCATGTGCTTTACAGGGTTACACCTGTATACGATGGAGACAATCTGGTTGCGTCCGGAGTGCAGATGGAGGCGGAGTCCGTGGAGGATAAAGGCGCAGGAGTAAGTTTCAATGTGTATGTGTACAATGTACAGCCAGGCGTGATAATCGACTATGCTACAGGGGACAGCGAAGCGGATCCGGATTATGTGGTGCCGGGAGAGAATGCCAGCACTAAAGTATCAGAGGAAAAAGGAGATGATGACCAGACAGCAGAAGCTGGAATGATCGGAGAAACTCAGGATACGGAGTCAGATATTGGCAGTGATACATCGGAGATCCAGAAGGAGTCTGCGGATGAGGATACATACATAGTCAACACCAACACCGGTAAGTTTCATAAGCCATCATGCAGGAGTGTGAAACAGATGAAGGAAGCGAATAAATCTGAGAGAACGACCACAAGGGACGAGCTTATATCTGAGGGATATGAACCTTGTAAGAACTGCAATCCGTAGTTGAATTTGGCGGTGAATTCTGTTATACCCAAACCAAATTAGGAATAGGCGAGATCGCATCAGTCACGGCAAATACCATGGAGAATCTGGGAGATGTGGCTACGAGAGTAGTCATGCTTACGACTCAGGGACTTCTCGAGACATCCATGATCATACTCATGATCCTGCTCTGCGACTGGAGGATCGCGCTGGTATCACTTGCAGGAGTTGCCATATTCCTTGTGATAAATACTGTGATGCAGAATGCCGAGACTCAATGCGGCAAATGAAGCCTGCGTCAGGGCAAATGTAGTGCTCGGACTTGACACAATGGATATAGATGGAAAGGAACTCAATCCTGAAAATCACGATATAGAGGTTAAGAATATAGAGTTCTCTTACGACAAGAGAAAGATAATAGACGGAATCTCACTCACCATACCGGAGAAGACAACGACGGCGATCGTCGGACCATCTGGCGGTGGAAAGACAACCCTGTGCAATCTGATCGCTAGATTCTGGGATGTGGATTTGGGTGAGATAACCCATGAAGAGGTTGTGGAGGCTGCAAATGTTGACCCTGAGAACGAGAAGGAGCTTACTCTTGCAGTGGACGCTCTGACAAAGGAGAAGACGATCATCATGATCGCCCACAGACTCAAGACAGTAAGACATGCGGATCAGATAGTAGTGGTGGATCAGGGAAGAATAGCCCAGAAGGGAACCCACGAAGAACTCATGAAGCAGGACGGAATCTACAGAAGATTTGTGGATTCGAGAGAACTGGCAGTTAGCTGGAAGATATAAGTGAAATGTATCCTGTGAAACACAGAAGACAGGTGTCAGATAATCGACACCTGTCTTTTGCTTTGGGATATTAGTTATCAGTTCGCAGCCTACTCAAAATCGTCCTCATCATAATCGCAGTCGCAGTTACAGCCGCCATCGCTGCAGTTGCCGTTGTATGAGCCAAATGTCTGGCTCTTTCTAGGAGAGCAGAGCATTCCGAGCACAAGCCCTGTGAGGAATGTGCAGATAGCGAAAAGCACGGCCTCTCTTGTTGAGTAGTCTTTATCCTTTACGACAACAGTGAATTTGTTCCATCCGTCTTTGATAGTTTTCATTGGTTTCATTGAAATCCCTCCTGATCATATTATATTGATAAATCCTGAATCAGGGAAAATCCCCCATCTGTAATGAATTTCCCTGAACAGTTAATTACATGATACATCAACATCACACATCAGTCCACCCCTGGGCAGGAGACTTAAGAACAAAATGAGATTTGTGGAAGTCGATCAGCCCATCTGTCTTCATCCTGCCAAGTTCAGTAGACAGTCCACTGCGGTCCACGGACAGAAAGTCAGCGAGCTGCTGTCTGGAAAATGGTATGTCAAATTCGTTGCTGCCATGTCTGTGCATCTCCGATGACAGGTAGGAGAGCAACTTATCCCTGGTTGTTTTCTGGCTCATGTGCTTTGATTTTTCGCCGAGCCTCAGGTTTTTGCCGGCGAGATCGCACAGGAGATTTCTTATCATCTGATTATGTCTGCCACATGTTACCGGGCAGGTGGTGAGCATTTTTTGAACATTCAGAAACAATACAGAACTTGCAGCTTCAGCATATACGCTGACGTCGAGTACGGAGCCAGGGGTACAGGCATATGATTCCGCAAACGTGTGTCCGGGCAGGATGGCAGACATGACGCTTTGACCACCCCAGTAATCCTCCTGGATGACTATCGCTTTGCCTGTAAGCAGCAATCCTATATATTCTGTTGTGTTGCCAGCCATGAGAATACACTCATTTTTTTGGTATTTTTTGATGATTGCACCCAGACAGTCCAGTACGGAGTCAACGTCATCAGCGGTGATACTGGAAAAAAGACTGGATTTCAATAATGTGTCCATGTATTTGTTCATATTACCTCTTAGTGGGGACGCTTCTTTTGTCACAAGGATTGTCCCTGAAAAGTATAACATTTTTATGTTGAAAATTCAACATACACAAATGTTCTGACTGAATATAATGACGTTAAAAGCAGGAAAAAGATTGGAGGAAATATATATGATAAGAAGAGTTATACAGATAGACGAGGACAAGTGTAATGGATGTGGAGCCTGTGCAAATGCGTGCCATGAGGGTGCTATAGGCATGGTAAACGGCAAAGCAAAGCTGCTCAGAGACGATTATTGTGATGGACTTGGCGACTGCCTGCCGTCGTGTCCTACAGGAGCCATAACATTTGTGGAGAGAGAGGCGGCTGCGTATGATGAGGCGGCAGTCATGGCAAACAAACAGGCAAGACTCGATGCAGAAAAATCCAAAAATATGGTTGGCTCAGGGGTGATGCATGAAAAAAGTCCGGCACACTCCGGTTGCCCTGGTTCTATGGCGAGAAGCATATTCAGGAGACCGGCAGCAGCTTCAGGGGAAGCGGTACAGGCAAGCTCCTATGAACAGGCAGCAGTAGAATGCGTACAGAGTACAACTGATAAAACAGTCAATCAGCAGGCGGGTGACATATATAATTATGAGCGCCCGAGCCAGCTCACACAGTGGCCGGTGCAGATCAAACTTGCCCCGGTAAATGCGCCATACTTTAATGGTGCAAAGTTGCTTATAGCGGCGGATTGTACAGCCTATGCCTATGCATCGTTCCACGAGAAATTCATAAAGGGACATGTGACTCTGATCGGCTGTCCGAAACTTGACAGTGTCGATTATTCAGAGAAACTTACAGAGATTATCAGGCGAAATGACATACAAAGTGTTACAATAGTCCGTATGGAGGTTCCTTGTTGTGGAGGACTGGAGATGGCTGCGAAGAAGGCACTTCAGGACAGCGGCAAGTTTATCCCATGGCAGGTTGCAACAATATCAATAGATGGAAGAATTCTTGACTGACATTCTCTTCACAGCACCATGAAAGGTAAAGACAATGGAAGATAAAATAAGAATTACAACTGAGACAGGCAGTCGTCTGGTCGGTGCTCTGATAGGGCTGGTGAGAGCCACTGATGGGATGATGCATGTGACTGATGATACAAATAACATAATAATAGAAGGTTTGCACATGTCTGATATTGCTCTTGGCATCTCTGATGCAGACATGAAGGCGATGATCGCAAGGGTGCATGCTGATAAGCATACAATTGTCCCTGACTGCAGTGTATGCGGTGCACCATGTGGCAGGACTGCAGATTATGACTGGGAGAGCGTGTACAGAGAAGAACGGACAGAGCACGAGGAAGGCAATAGAGATGGCAATGTGGCAGAGCCTTCTGTCATATCGGACGTGCGGATAGACATACTTTCCACACTTCAGAAGATATCCCACAGAGTGATCTCCGGGGAGATCAACGCAGATGGCGAGGTGAACTTCAGTGTGTGCAGGGCAGTATTTGCACTGGGGGAGAACTGGAGTGACGGCGAGCTTGAGAGAGTAGAGCGTGAGCTTGAAGATTTGTCAACCAACAACAGTATGTAACAATGGCACACAAAAATATAATACTTGAAAATAACAAGGCTTGGCGCATCACAGATGGAATAAAAGTGGTGCGACTGTTAAAATTAATAAGAAAATACTTCATACTACAGGTATAAAGCCATTGCAAATACAATTATTCGGGAGTACAATAATCGGACGCATCAAATTAAATGATGAAAGAGATAATAACAGGAAAAGGTAACAAAAATGGGAAGTGCTGCTACGGGCTTTGTAAAAAATAATAAAAAGGTGACATGGAAAGAATTTGCCAGAATGCTGGCTGTGCTTGCTGTGCCTATTGCGATGCAGAATCTGCTGGCGACCACCGCTAGTATGGTTGATACCATCATGATAGGAAGTGAGGGCGAGATCGCCGTTGCGGCGGTTGGCGTGTGTGCACAGATAGGATCACTTTTGTTTTCAACATATTGGGGATTTGTCAGCTGCTCCCTTCTGTTCATGTCTCAATACTGGGGTGCCAAGGATCCAGAGGGAATGAACAAGGCATTTGGTCTGGCGATCATATGTGCGGGAATATTTGGAATAGCATTTGCGGTGGTGACTGTGGCTGCACCGGGGTGGATACTTGGAATATATACAGATAAAGTAGAGATCATAGCACTTGCGAAGCCATATATGAGAATAGTTGGATGGTCTTATCCGCTTCAGGTATTTGCCGCAATAATTACAGCACTCCTTAAGTCAACGGAGAGGGTGAAGGTGCCACTGGTATGCTCGGTCATCTCACTTTTACTCAACTTTTGTATAAATTTTGTGTTGATCTATGGTAAATTTGGTGCTCCCAAGATGGGAGTTGCTGGTGCGGCTATAGGTACACTGGTGTCTGGTATCGTGAACATAGCGCTGCTCATTCTGTATCTTGCAAAGAGCAGGCATGAGATAAAGTTCAGTGCGCGAAAGGCATTTGATATTGATATGGGATTTGTGAAGTCCTATGCGTCCAAGGCATTCCCGATCGTATGCAACGAGATCCTCTATGGCGTGGGCCAGATGATAATCAACGTTGTCATGGGACATCAGAGTGATTCCGCCATAGCCGCCATGGCTGCATTCCGTGTATGTGAAGGGTTTGTATATGCATTCTTTGGTGGTCTGGCAAATGCGTCCAGCGTTGCCGTGGGAAATGAAGTTGGCGCGGGTAATCTGGACAGGGGACTTTCCTATGCCAAGAGAGCTGCACTGGTATGTCCTGCCATCACATTCACAATTGTGCTCATCACGATGCTGCTGCACAATCCGCTGTTTGGATTGTTTGGACTCGGGGCTGAGGCGATGATGTACACAAAGTATATGCTTATAATATATCTGTTCTTCGGAGCAGTCAGAACATGCTGCTATATACAGAACGAGTGCTTCCGTGCAGGCGGTGAGGCCATCGTTGGAACAGTTATGGAGATCAGTGGACTGATGTTGTTTTCGGTCCCGGCTACATGGGTAGCAGGAATGGTGCTCAAGCTGCCATTCCTCGTAGTGTTCTCATTTGTTTACACGGATGAACTTCTGAGATTTGTCATACTGACACCGTACTTGTTAAAAGGAAGGTGGATCAAACCTATGACGGGACCTGGTCGCGCGGCACTTGATGAGTTCAGGGGCAGAATGAAGCGAAATAAGCATAGAGCGCTATAATCTATGGGGACGGAGAGGTCAGGTACCTCCGTCCCCTGTTTTGAAAAAGGAGAAAATAATATGCTGCAAATAAAAAATCTCACAAAGAGATATGGAGATAAGTTGGCGGTGGACAATCTAAGCCTACATATAATGCCGGGGGAGATATATGGTTTCATCGGACACAACGGGGCAGGTAAGACAACCACTATAAAAGCGTGTACAGGGATCCTGAATTTTGAGGAGGGAGATATCCTTATAGATGGTGTGTCCATAAAGGAAAAACCGCTGGAATGCAAGAAACAGATGGCATATATTCCTGACAATCCAGATATGTATGATTTTATGACCGGAATCGGATATTTGAATTTTATAGCAGATATATTTGACGTGCCGGAGGAAGTCAGGGACGAGCTCATAGACAAATATGCTGACGCATTTGAGATAAAAGACAACCTAGGACAGCTGATATCCGAGTATTCCCATGGTATGAAGCAGAAACTGGCAATCATATCAGCATGGATACATGAGCCGAAACTTGTCATCATGGATGAACCGTTTGTCGGACTCGATCCAAAGGCTTCCCATATACTCAAGCAGATGATGAGAAAAATGTGTGATGACGGAGGGGCGATATTCTTCTCCACACATGTATTGGAAGTCGCAGAAAAGCTGTGCGATAAAGTGGCGATCATCAAAGGCGGACGACTGGTGAAGGCGGGCATAATGGAGCAGGTGAAGGGAGACGAGTCACTTGAATCCGTGTTCCTTGATCTGGAGGGTGAGTCATGATAAGGATATTGATGAAGAAACAGCTTAAGATGCTGTTCAGTGGATTTTTCGTTGACCGGAAGACTGGAAAGTCCAGATCCAAAGGTGCTGTAGTTCTGGGTATCATCAGTTATGTGGCAGTGCTGCAGGGCTGTATGGGAGCCATGTTCGGAATGGAGGCATATTCGGTGTGTGAGCCGCTTTGTTCTGCGGGGCTTGATTGGATGTACATGGCGATGATGTCTATGATGGCGTTGACCATCGGTATATTAGGAAGTGTGTTCAATACATATGCGAGCTTGTATCAGGCAAAAGACAATGACCTGATGCTGTCACTGCCCATCCCGGTCAGGGCTATATTATTTGCAAGACTGTCAGGAGTGTACATCATGGGTGCGATGTTCGCCGTGACCGCCATGGTTCCCGGTATCATAGTATATGGAATAGTAGCCCATCCCGGTGTGTGGCCGGTCGTGTCATCTATTATAGTACTGGTTCTTCTGACATTTGTCATACTGGTGCTCTCATGTATACTTGGCTGGGTAGTGGGGAAGATAGGCAATAAGACCAGAAATAAGAGCTTTGTGACAGTTGTATTGTCACTGGCATTTATAGCCGCATATTATGCTGTATACATGAATGCAAATAAGCTGCTCTCAAAGATCCTGGCAAACAGCGGAGAATACAGTGCAAAGATAAAAGGTGCTGCATATCCGCTCTATTCAATTGGTCGTGCGGCTACAGGAGATGGATTGCAGCTGGCGTTTGTGGCAACAGGCACATTGATCATCTCTCTTGCAGTGTGGCTGGTACTTGAGAGAACATTCATCGGAATCGTGACGACAAAAGCCGGACATACAAAAAGGAAGAATATAATAAAAGCTGCAAAGGCGCAGAGCCAGGATGCAGCACTTCTTCAGAAAGAGTTCAAAAGACTGGCAGCATCTGCCGTATATATGCTCAACTGTTCCCTGGGGACATTGATAATGATCGCTATGGCAGTGGTTTGTCTTGTTAAAGGACAGTATGTAGTAGATATGATTACGAAAACTCCCGGACTACCGGATGGTGTACTTATAATTGGGGCGTGTATAGCCGTATGTGCCGCTGCGTCGATGAATGATCTGACTGCACCATCGATATCTCTGGAGGGAAAGAATCTTTGGATCGTGCGTTCGCTTCCAGTCACATCGTGGCAGATACTTAGGGCAAAACTGAGGATGCATGTGATACTTACCCTGATTCCGGCGCTGGTCCTTGATATAGTGATGCTTGTTTTTGTGACACCATCACTTGTAGATGGCGTGATGATGTTACTGATACCATGTCTTTATGTGTGCCTGACTGCATACATAGGGCTTGCAGTCAATCTCAAGATGCCAAAGCTTGACTGGACGTCGGAAGCATCAGTCGTGAAGCAGAGCATGGGTGTACTTGTTGCTCTTTTATCTAATTTTGTGTATATTATAGTACTTGTAGCAGGATACGTAGCCTTCGGAAGCCTGACTGGATCGACATTATATCTTATAATAAGCGCAGTGTTGACAGCTGTCATTGCCGCGTTGTTCAGGATATGGCTGAAGAGACGCGGGGTGCAGGTGTTTGAGGCACTTTAGCGGTCTGCGATGATGATCCCAGGGCTGTACTCTGCACGGGAGCTGGAGACTGCGGTTGTAAGACAGTGTAGATTATAGATAGCAGTATAAATTATAGATAGAATTATAGATAGAGTTATAGATAGAAAGAAGTTTTAGGATTAAATATGGCAGAAGTAAATAACTTAGAAACAGACATGAGCAGTCAGCAGAAAGCTGAACTGGACAAAGAGAAAAGCAAAGAAGAGAAGAAAGAGGCAAAAAGAGCAAAAAGGCAGCACTACAGGGAACTGAATGAGCCACCAAAACTCACCGTGCTTGAGGAAGTGGGAAATGCAGTCACCCATGGAATAGGAGCAGGACTTGCCATAGCCGGCTTTGTCCTTCTTCTCCTGAAGTCAGACACAGGGCTCAAAGTGATGGCATCGTGTTTTTATGGAATATCACTGATATTGATGTTTCTTATGAGCTGCCTGTATCACTCATACAAATCCGGGCTAGCAGTCAAGCGTATCTGGAGAAGATTTGACTATTCCTCGATATATCTGCTGATAGGCGGAACATTTGCTCCGATGTACCTTGTGTACTGGGAAAATGTGCTTGGAATAGTGTTGTTCTGTGTGCAGTGGGCGCTCATCATAGCGGGGATCACCATCATATGTGTGTTCGGGCCGGGCAGGTTCAGACCGATACACTATACGTTGTACTTCGTCATCGGATGGAGTGCCATCATGTTCATTCCGGGCTGGTTCAGAAATGATAAGCCGCTTTTGGGATGGATCGTGGGCGGTGGCATTGTCTATACGCTTGGCATGATTCCATTTGTGAAGGACACCAAGGGGGCGCACTTTATCTGGCATATCTTTGTGATGCTGGGGGCTGCGCTGCATTGGTTTGGAATGTACCTTTATGTGTATTGAGGACGGACGAAAAACTGCTCTCCAGACATAATAAGCCGTGTGCCTGTATTCTGAATCACACTAATCTTCCGTCACTTCAGCTTGCTTATATTTGCACTGCGCTCTGCGCACGATAAGGGCGTTTGTGCGCGCCGCTCCGGCAATAAGCGCTGAAGTTCAGTCGATTACGCTATCGATTCAGAATACAGGCACGCGGCTTATTATAATATCTGGAGAGCAGTTTTTCTGTTACCGATAGAAGTTTGTATGTGTGCAATCACATTTGCCTAGCCTTACTTTGACTGGTTTCCATATGCACTCGGCTCTGACTGCGATAAGGGCGTTTGCAGTCGCCGCCTCGGCAGGAAGCGTCGAAGCAAGGCAGTCTGCATTACCGATTGCCCACATATATCATGGGTTTTATTTTTGCCTGAAAACGGTTGACAACGATTGAATAGATTATTCTATTTCTGTTACCGATAGAAGTTTATTGCTTATATTGGATTCGATTTACGAGTAATTATATTTGCGGTTGATTGCAGCCATAAAGAATGGTATCTTTTAGTCAGTTATAAACATGACGAGTAAACATTATAAATACGAGGAGAAAATTCTATGGATAGAGTAGAGAAAATGTTTGGTAGAATGAAAGCTGGCAAGTTATATAAATGTGTGGACTGGGATCCGGAGGGGAAGGCGAAGGATCTGGTTGATAAGTTCAACGGTGCTCCGAGGTCTGAGACAATGACAAGAACCGGAGAGTATCTTGGAAAATTATTCGCACACATGGGAAAGGAGTGTTACATAGAGCCGCCATTTTACTGCGACTATGGAACAAATATACATGTGGGAGACTATTTCTATGCAAATACAGGGCTGATAGTTCTGGATCAGTGTGACGTCATCATTGGAGATCATGCATTTCTGGGACCAAGGGTCAATATATACTGCGCAAGTCATCCGATAGATGCGATGATCAGAAATGCCGGTGTGGAGCTTGGCAAGCCGGTCACAATAGGCGATAATGTATGGATCGGCGGCAATACGGTCATCAATCCGGGTGTGACCATAGGTTCAAATGTTGTCATAGGCTCAGGGTCGGTTGTCACGAAGGATATTCCGGATGGTGTGATAGCTGCTGGAAATCCATGTAAAGTCATAAGACCGATAACAGAAAAAGATAAGCAATATTGGCTTGAACAGGTAAAGGAATTTGAGACAGACACAGGCGAGCAGGTGCTGTAGTGGGGACGCTTCTTTTGTCACAAGGAGTGTCCCCTGGATTGGATTTATATGACAGAGGGACACTCCTTGTGACAAAAGAAGCGTCCCTGGAGAGGACATATGGTAAATTACAGATTTACTTTCAGCTATGATGGTACACGTTATCACGGCTGGGAGAGCAAGACAAATGCGGATACAGTGGAGGGGCGAATAGAGGCGGTCCTAACCAGGATGGTCGATGCAAAGGTCGATATCCATGGTGCAGGCAGGACTGATGCGGGAGTACATGCCAGAGCCATGGTGGCGAACGGAAGGCTAGAAACAGATAAGACTCCGGAAGAGATAAAAGATTATCTGAACAGATATCTGCCTGCGGATATCTGCGCGCTTGATGTTGCTGTGGCCGGGGACAGGTTTCATGCAAGGCTGAATGCAACCGGTAAAGTCTACGAATACACGTTGTATGTAGGTGCTGAGAAACCTGTATTTGACAGAAATTATGTGTGGTGTGTGCCGCAGGGCAGTGCACTTGATGTGGATGTGATGAAAAAGGCTGCATCGTATCTTGTCGGAAAGCATGATTTCAGATCTTTTTGTAGCAACAATAAGATGAAGAAATCCACGGTCAGAACAATATACGATGTGGATATAGTCAAGGAGGGAGACTACGTCCGCATGAGATTCCATGGAAATGGCTTTTTGCAGAACATGGTGAGGATACTGACCGGAACACTGGTAGAGGTTGGATATGGGAATATGAGTGCGGAGCATATTCCTGAGATCATAGCCGGGATGGACAGGCAGCTGGCGGGGCCTACGGCGCCTCCACATGGACTTTGCCTGATGAAAGTGGAATATGACTGAGTACAATTAAGAAAATGGGGTTAAAATAGATGATAAAGAAGCTTGGAACAAAGTACAGGATAAAATGTATTATTGGAGCAGTGATATTTGCAGCAATCGGAATCTCCGGTGTTGCTGCAGCAATGGGGGTAGATGAAGGATCGATATGGATAGGGCTTGGATCTGCGATGTTCCTCGCATTTGCGGCATGGTTTGTATCCCTGGCAATAAGGCAGAGCAACATAAGAGACGTGCTGGATTACTGTAAGAAGAAGCCGAATCCTGAGTATGAGATGGAGAGGATAGAGCAGTTTTACAGATCAGGTGCTGCAGTGAATGGTCTCAGATTAAATAACGAGTTCTTCATGTATATCAAGGGTGACACGGTGAATTTTGCCGAGACCAGGGAGCTTATGTGGGTATATAAGCTCATAACCCAGAACAAAGTGTACGGAATCAAGGCGGGTAAGTCTTACCAGATCGAGGTCAGGCTGAATGATGGCAGCGGAATGGCGCTTCCGATGAGGAAGGAGAAGGACTGTGATGACACCCTTGCATACATAGAAAGCATGGTTCCATACATAATAATAGGATACAACGATGAGATAAATAAGATATATAACCACAATCAGAAGGAACTGGAGAAAATGGTGGATGAGAGAAGACACCAGTATTTCCAGCAGGTTCCAATGAGATAGATAATGGCATGCGGTATATCTGTACAAAAAGGATGGTGGCATATGGGTATGGCGGATATTGACAGGCACAGCGGGCCGCAGAAGCTGCGGGATATGCCTCAGGAAAGTCCGGAGGATGTGAAAATGCTCGGCCTGTTCATGGATGTGGGAGCCATGATGATCCGGAATGGCTCGGAGGTGAAGAGAGTGGAGGATACACTCAGACGAATGGGAGCTGCTTATGGAGCAGAGCGTATGGACGTATTTGCTATTACATCCACTCTGGTATGTACCATGAACATGCCGGATGGATCGGTGTGCTCCATGACCAGAGGAACCAGGGATGGGACAAAGACGGACTTCTGGAAGCTGGAGCAGATAAATGCCCTGAGCAGAGAGTATTGCAGACAGCCACTAGCCACTGAGGGCCTGAAAGAACGAATTGAAGAGATAGAGCAGGCATCAGCGCCGAGACTCCGGGTGTGCGTGGGAAGCGTGCTGGCGGCGGGAGCGCTTGCGGTATTCTTCGGCGGAACCATACTTGATGGAGCTATGGCGGCGGCATTTGCTGTGGGGATATGGCTGATGCAGATGTATTTTGTCCCGATATGCACCAACAACATACTATTTAATTTCCTGAGTTCATTTGCCACGGGTGTATTGATAGGACTGGCGGGGCACGTGCTTCCAATACATGAGGACAAGGTCATGATAGGAGATATAATGCTGCTGATCCCGGGACTTGCGCTGACAAATGCGGTGAAGGACATGTTTGTCGGTGATACGATAACTGGAAGCCTGAGACTGGTTGAGTCAGTGCTGTGGGCGGCAGGCATAGCCTGCGGATTTGCATTGGCGGTATTTATCTGCAGATAACAACAGGAGGAATGGCAAATGGCGGTACAGATAATCACTGCGCTTCTGGGATCACTGGGATTTGCGCTTATGTTCAATCTTGGCAGGCGGAATGTGATACCGGCGGCGGTCAATGGAATGTGCACATGGATAGTATACATTCTGGTCAGAAATATCATAGATGACGTATTTATTCCATCTCTTGCGGCAAGCCTGTGGGCTGCCATATATGCTGAGATAGCGGCAAGGGTCATGAAAGCACCGGCAAATCAGTATCTTATAGTCGGACTCATTCCGCTTCTGCCGGGGGCTCCGCTCTATTACACACTGAGCGCGGCATTTGATTCAGACTGGAAGGCCGCAAGCGCATATGGCAATTCCACAATGCTGTTCGTGCTGGGGATTGCGGTGGGAATAAGCGCAGTCTGTGGATGTGATGACATAATAAGGAGGCTTAAGAACAAAAAGTCGGAAAGCTTGAGTAAACACATATAAGGTGTTATGATACAGGTTAAGTGTTATATTAAGGAGATCGAGGGTTATGCTTGAGAAGTATGGAAAAAAGCTGTTTATATTGCTTGGATGTGATGTAGTATATTTTATATTGTGGGTTATACCGGCCATAAGGATACCTGCTTCATCTGCGATTTTTACCGGACTTGGGCTTATGACCATGACGGCACTCAGCTTTGTTGAGGTTGAGGATGATACATTTGACAGGGTGACAGGTGATGAGAAGTGGTTTAAGATAGCCTTTCTGGTGGGAGCGGCACTCACGCTTGTGGGAATCATACTCCTGCTGATGTTTTTCAAATTCTAAATATAATGTGGATTATAGATCCCTTCCGTATGATTAGGTACATCATACGGAAGGGATTTTTTCGTCTTAAGAATATCTTAAAGTTCCCGGCAATTGTTTCTTAATGTACACCCATTTTACAATACATTATGAGCAGAGACATTTCTGAAGTTTAATGTGAAGGGAGGCAGAAAATGTCAGGAAATTTGTGGCGGAAAACTGCGCTGGTCATGTCTGTACTTGCCGTATGTGGCATGTGTGGCTGTGAGAACAGGTCGAGCGGTGATGAGGACAGGACAGATTACATATATGGTGATTCCATTGAGGAGAATCATGGCGGAGGACCACTCGGTATAAGGCTTGGCGTTCCTGATAGCTGTGATCTAACATTTGATACCGGTCATTCAAAGCTTTCGGAGATAAGTCTTGTGGATGATGACATACAGGTTGCAAATGTGGACAGGGCGTATACTGTAAGCTTTGACAGGATGAGGATGGATACGTCGAGGATACAGGACATGGTGGAGAGTGTATTTGACAAAGACCAGGGAATATATTGCCGTGATGACGGCGACGAGAATATGACGAAGGAGGAGATACAGAAGGAGATAGACCTCATAGAGGTGTACAGGCAGCAGGCGCTGGAAGAAGGGCAGCAGGATGTTGCGGAGATATATGAGAGTGACATAGCAGAGACGAAGAATCGGATGAAGGAAGCCCCCGATTCGTATACGCCGGTCAGAGAATATACGACAAATAAGATATACATAGGCCAGCATGACGGTGAACAGTACAGCCTGTGGATATCCGGGGATGACACAGCAGATGCATCTGGTAGGGTAAGCATAGTATATGAGCCGGCGGGTGATCAGGAGCAGAAATATCTTGCAGATGTGGAAGATGCAGTGATGACGGAGACCGCCGGGGGAAACTATTTTGGCGGCGATATTGATGACCAGGAAAATAAATGTGGGATAGATGAAAATACAGCAGAGCATGAAGCTCAGGCATTTCTGGATAGGATGGGAATATCCGGAATGGCAAAATGCGGAAGTCAGGCTGTGGTGAGGTCGTGGCTGGACAGCGGATTTGAAATTATAAAAGCTGAAAAGAATGGGTACATGTTCGAATTTGGAATACAGATCGGCGGAGTGGATACTGCCTATATAGACCCGACAGGAGTGGATAACCTGAAGAATAAAAATGGTTATGTCATGTACGAGGGTGACAGGATATCCGTATGTGTGGATGACAGCGGAGTGTTTAATGTGAGAGTAACCTTAAGTACGGATACGGATTCATTTGTCAGGGAAAAGGTGGATCTCCTAAGCTGGGAAGATATGGTGAATAAGGCTGACGAGAGCATAGCGGAATATTATGAAAAATATCCTACCGCCTATTCAGAGGTGCGGTTTAACAATGTGGAATTTATGTATGTTCCCTGTATACAGGATGGAGAAAAGCTTGTGTACATACCGGCATGGGTACTGACCCAGTCTGAAAATAATGACATCTCAGAGGAGTATGGCGCATACGATAATATAGTGCAGCTTGTGTACATAAACGCAGTGGATGGAAGCTGTGTAGATATAATTGAGACTGCAAAATGTCTTGAGACATGGTACGGAACAGACCCGGAGACTGGGGCAGGAACAAAAACCATATCAAAATAAATGTGCTGATATGGTCAGATGAAATGTCTAATATATGAATATTTGCGAAATGACAAGGAGGAAGATAATCATGGGAAAGAGAGCGACAAGAATAGCGGCATGTGTGCTGGCAGGAGTGATGGCGATGCAGATGACAGGATGTGGAAATAAAAAGGTTGATTATACATTGGATGGAGAGTCGGGTTCGGCAAGTGGATACAGTGATGATGGCAGTAACGATGCGGGTGGCAGCCTTGCAAAGAGTCTGGGAATCCCGGAGAAGTGTGATGAGACATTTGATGTGGGCAATTCGGGCTTGTCAGAGATAAGCTGTTCCGGTTCGATAGATATTCCTGATACGGATTCCATGAAGAGGGTATATTACAGCACTATGAAGCTTGATGCTGCACAGATACAGAGCATTGTCGAGGGACTCCTTGACAAGTCCCAGGGCATATATATCCGCAAGGATGGAGTGCAGACCAAGGATGAGCTGAAGAGTATGATAGAGAGTACAGAGAAGTTTAAGAAGGAGGCTCAGGGGCAGGGGGATGATTCGTCGGATGCCTGGTATGATACCCAGATAGAGACATACAAGAAGCAGATGGCAGATGCACCGGATTCACTTCCTTTGCTGGAGAATTATGATGATCCGTATTCATCGTATACAGGCAAATATGGAGACAAGGAATATACGGTGAGTATATCACAGTATGGCGGTGAGGATGACAATACAGACGCAGGTGTGTATATATCATTTTACAAATCCGAGAGTGAGGAAAACAAGCTTTTGGATGGTGTGAACGGCGCAACATACACCTATGTGACAGGCATCAGCAATGCCACAGACATAGATCTGACCAATGTCACAAATGAGAGCAAACTCACGGAGAACGATGCCGTATCCCAAGCGATGAATTTCCTCTCAAAGATGGGGATAGACGGTATGGAGAGTACAAAGACAGAGCCGCTTGCCAGAATATGGTCGGATGACAATGGCGAGGTAAAGCAGACCAAGGTGAGTGGATACTCGGTAACGCTCAGCAGGTCTATATACGGAGCAAAGGAGAGAGAGGGCGAATTAAATAACGTTGACAATCTCCAGACACAGAATGGCTATATGTTTGAGCCTGGTGACAGTGTAACATTAAATATTGATGATGATGGAGTTGTAGATATGTTTGCCCAGCTTTACACAGATCCTTCATCCCTGCAGGCGGAGGATGTGGAACTCATGAGCTGGAACGACATGATCGCAAAGGCAAATGAGGGCATTGCAACATATTATGAGAAATACCAGACCAGATATGGCAAGGTTCAGTTCAACAACGTGGCACTCAGATACATGGCGACAGCAGATGACGATGGAAAGCTCTGCTACATTCCTGCATGGATATTTACACAGAGCGAGGAGCTTCGGGGACAGGACACGGTAGGGGAGATATCCCAGATTATATGTATAAATGCAATTGACGGAAGCTGCATTGACATAGTGGATAATGCCAAGAAGATGAAGTTGTGGGAGACGTATTAAACGGATTATTACATCTAAATCTATCAAAAATTACATTTGCATTAATTATCACAAATTAGGGTATATAATATGTTTTGGTGTTAGCTTGTGTAATTTATGTGCAGATGATATTATGAATGATAGGAGAAGTTGTGAGATTTGTTTATAATACATTTATCTTGGATAGGGCAGAATATGCAAAAATCTGCAGAGAAATAAATACGAATTATAGTAAATACGAAGGAAAAACATACGCAGTACATATTTCGTATGGAATAGATAATAAACCATATTGGTATTATTTTGAGAATCATGGATATGATAACTATAATATATATATGAGAATAGAAATGTAAGGGGGCTTAGTTATGGAAGAATTAAGAAAACTGCTCAACAACATAGATGATTCTTATTTTGAGTTTGTCTCGGCTATGGAGCATTATGCTCAGAAGAATGCAGCAAGATTAGAAATGCTCACTGCTTATATCAAAAGAAATCCAGGCGTAAAATCCGCAGATGTTATAAAGTTTGTTTCGGATCAGCCGGATTTTGCAGATGATGCCGCTTACATGAGGGTATGCTAGATATTGTAGTTATAAGAAAGTAATAAAAATACAGACAGTCAATTGTTTTTTGAGGTCACTTCATTCACAATTGTGCTGTCTGTATTTTTATCTGAAAGTATCAGTTTTAAGCTGACTAATTCTACAGGTGAAGGACTCTGTCCTTGATCTCCTGTGTACGTCCCTGATTCCAGAACTGGGTTCCGATATAACCGCAGGTACGTCTTGCAACGAAGAGAGTGTTCTGGTCGCGGTTGCCGCAGTTAGGGCACTCCCACACCAACTTGCCATAATCGTCTGTCACGATCTTGATCTCGCCGTCATAGCCACATTTCTCACAGTAGTCGCTCTTGGTGTTGAGCTCTGCATAGAGAATGTTGTCGTATATGAACTTCATGACTTCAAGGACTGCGTCTATGTTATTCTGGAGGTTTGGAACCTCAACATAGCTGATGGCGCCGCCCGGTGACAGCTTCTGGAATTCTGACTCAAACTTCAGTTTGCTGAAGGCGTCTATGTGCTCGGTTACATGTACGTGATAGCTGTTGGTTATGTAATTCTTGTCTGTTACGCCCGGGATGATGCCGAAACGCTTCTGCAGATTCTTGGCAAATTTATAAGTAGTGGACTCCATAGGTGTTCCGTATACGGAATAGCTGATATTCTCAGCAGCCTTCCACTCAGCACATTTGTCGTTGAGCTTCTGCATTACAGCGAGCGCAAATTTCTTGCCTTCCTCGGATGTATGTGTTTTGCCGATCATACGGACACACATTTCGCAGAGACCGGCATAGCCAAGGGAAATAGTTGAGTAGCCGCCGAAGAGCAGCTTGTCAATCTTCTCGCCTTTCTTAAGTCTTGCCAGCGCACCGTGCTGCCACAGTATAGGAGCGACATCAGATATGGTTCCGAGCAGTCTTTCATGTCTGCATCTGAGTGCCTTGTGACAAAGCTCAAGACGCTCGTCCAGGATCTTCCAGAATTTGTCCATGTCGCCGTATGATGAACATGCCACATCAACAAGATTGATGGTCACGACGCCCTGGTTAAAACGTCCGTAATATTTGCGGGATCCATCAGGATTCCTGATGCCGTCCTCCTTTGTAGGAAATGATCTGCAGCCCATGCATGGATATACGTCGCCGTCCTTCATCTCTCTCATGACTTTGGCGGAGATGTAGTCAGGAACCATACGTTTTGCGGTGCATTTGGCGGCAAGCTCAGTCAGATACCAGTATTTGGAATCTGTGGTGATGTTGTCCTCGTCCAGAACATATATGAGCTTAGGAAATGCCGGAGTGATCCAGATTCCCTTCTCGTTCTTAACTCCTTTGATCCTCTGATTCAGGACCTCCTCTATGATGAGTGCCAGGTCATCCCTTGTCTGTCCCTCAGGAACCTCATCCAGGTACATGAACATGGTGACAAATGGTGCCTGTCCGTTACATGTCATCAGGGTGATGAGCTGGTACTGTATAGTCTGTATTCCACTTTTGACCTCGTTCAGAAGTCTCTTCTCTGTTATCTTGTCGATAATGGCATCATCAAGGGATTCGCCACAGTCCTTGCGCTCCTCGATGACCTGTGCACGGAGCTTCTTCCTGCTAACATCCACAAATGGTGCCAGATGGGACAGGGTAAATGTCTGTCCACCGTACTGGTTGCTGGCAACCTGTGCCACGATCTGCGTGGTGACGTTGCATGCCGTGAAGAAGCTGTGCGGCTTCTCGATCATGGTCTCACTGATTACTGTTCCGTTCTGCAACATATCCTCAAGGTTGATGAGGTCACAGTTGTGCTCCTTCTGAGCGTAGTAGTCAGAATCATGGAAATGTATGATTCCGGCCTCATGTGCCTCAACTATATCCTCAGGCAGAAGCATTCTCTTGGTCAGATCTTTGGATACCTCACCGGCCATGTAGTCACGCTGTGTCGAGTTGATCACCGGATTCTTGTTGGAGTTTTCCTGATTGACTTCCTCGTTCATATGGTCTATGAGCGCAAGGATTCCGTTGTCCGTGGTGTTGGACTTACGTGCGAGCTCTCTCTTGTAACGGTAACGCACATATTTCTGTGCAACCTCATATCCTCTCATCTCCATGATACCGGTCTCGACCATATCCTGAATGTCCTCCACGTGAACTGCGTGGGACATTGATTCTATCTGTTTCTCCAGGTTGTCCGCGATGGCGTGAACCTGATATTCGTTGAGCTGGTGGAGTTTGTCAACCTCATTGTTGGCAGCTTTGATGGCATTCTCGATCTTTGACAGGTCAAATGTCACCTCTTCTCCATTCCTTTTGATTACGTGTACGTGTGTTTTAGCTTCCTCTGACACAGCAATAGCCTCCCTCTTCCAATTCAATGGTAAATTTAATCGTAATATTCCAATCATTCAAGTTAACTGAAATCAGGCCAATCAGGTCTGGTTCGACGTAATATAGTAGATGCGGCTGCCTGTGCCGCATGGAATTATTTATAAAGAAAAAATATGTAAACACAATATATTTGGTGGAGATAATGTGAAACACCCACTAGATATTGTGCTCTGTTATTATAGCCATCACAAATAACATTGTAAAGATGAAAAATGTGCTTTTACACAATAAAAATCCCGTGAGGCGCATAAACCTTGACAAATTTTGAGAAAAAATTTTTGAGGGCTTCCAAAGCCTTGACAAGCAACCATAAAAAGTGATACACACTTATATGGATACAATTTCTAACAGGTATTAATACAAATATCAAGGAGATAAAAAAATGCAGGAATTAAAGCCAATCAAAGAAGGTAAGGTACGTGAGATTTATGACAATGGAGACAGCCTGATCATGGTAGCTACAGACCGTATAAGCTGCTTCGATGTCATCCTCGACAATGTAATTTCCAAGAAGGGAACAGTTCTGACACAGATGTCAAAGTTCTGGTTTGACATGACACAGGACATTCTTCCTAACCACATGATCTCAGTTGATGTAAAGGATATGCCTGAGTTCTTCCAGCAGGAGAAGTTCGACGGCAACAGCATGATGTGCAGAAAGCTTGAGATGCTTCCAATCGAGTGTATCGTTCGTGGATACATCACAGGAAGCGGTTGGGCAAGCTACAAGGAGAATGGCACAGTATGTGGAATCAAGCTCCCAGAGGGATTAAAGGAGTCTGATAAGCTTCCTGAGCCTATCTACACACCATCAACAAAGGCCGAGATTGGCGATCACGATGAGAATATATCATATGAGCAGAGCATTGCTCACCTTGAGAAGTACTTCCCTGGCAAGGGCGAGGAGTACGCTTCAAAGCTCAAGGAGTACACCATCACACTTTACAAGAAGTGTGCAGAGTACGCACTTACAAGAGGAATCATCATTGCAGATACAAAGTTTGAGTTTGGTCTCGATGAGAATGGCAATATCGTTCTCGGCGATGAGATGCTTACACCTGACAGCTCAAGATTCTGGCCAGCAGATGTATATGAGCCAGGTCATGGCCAGCCATCATTTGACAAGCAGTTCGCACGTGACTGGCTGAAGGCTAATCCTGACAAGGGCTGGAAGCTTCCTGATGATGTCGCACAGAAGACCATCGACATCTACCTTGAGGGCTATGAGAAGCTCACAGGCAAGCCACTTGGAAAGTAATCAGTACATTATAATATATAGATGCAGTGTTGAGTGATGGCGGATAAACCGTATGTCACTGGATGTCTGCATGGCAGAAAAAAGACTCCCGGCGCAATGATATGTCCGGGAGCCTTTTTTTAAAGCATTTTCGCCAAAAGATAAAAAACACAAAGTTATCTGACACCCGGCGGACAAGCCCTGAACTGGGAAATGACCGAAAATAGAGACTCATCAAGTTGTGAACTTCGTTGAAATAAATGGCGCCGGGTGGTAAAGTGTAAATGTTATGAAAAGGCAAAATCAAATGAGATTTTACAAGGAGGTAACAATGAAGAATATGCTGCGTGTGGCAGCCGTTACGCCGAAGGTTCACATCGGAAGTGTCAGCGGAAATGTCAGAGAGATAATGGACATATATGAAGAGTATAAGGATGCTGCGGATGTCATAGTGACGCCGGAGCTGTCTATCACGGGATATACCTGTGCGGATCTGTTTGAGAACAGAAAGCTCATAGATGGTGCGAGAAGAGGACTTCTTCAGCTTGCCATGGCTACATGTACTGGTCAGTCGGCACTGGTGGTCGGTCTGCCATTTGAGGTGGACGGAGAGCTGTTCAACTGTGCGGCGTTCCTGCAGGGCGGAAGAGTCGTGGCCATCGTGCCGAAGACTTACCTTCCAAACTACGGTGAGTTCTACGAGAAGAGATGGTTCTCAGCCAGAAAGTATGATGCGGTGATGGTCAATCTCATGGACCCGGAAGATGATGGAGATGAGCTTGAATACAATGCCGGTTCAAAGAAAGCCGGGGACAGAGCTGTTGGCAGTGAAGTGCTGTTTGGCAACAATGTGATGATAGAGATGGGCAGCGGAGACCAGAGAGTCAAGCTTGGCATAGAGATATGTGAGGATGCCTGGACTCCAGTTTCGCCGGGAAGACTTCTCGCCATGGCGGGAGCTGAGGTCATACTCAACCTTTCCGCGTCAAATGAGGTCATCGGAAAGGCTGCATACAGGCACAAGCTGATAGGAAGTGTGTCATCGGACTGCCTGTGTGGATATGTGTATGTGTCCGCTGGAATGTATGAGTCCACATCAGATCTGGTATTTTCAGGACACAATCTGATGTACGAGAACGGCAAACTCCTCGGCGAGGTAAAGCCATTTGAGGACGGAGTATTGATCAGGGATATAAGTCTTACCAAGATAAGACACGACAGGATAGCAAACAAATCATTTGCCGACTGTAAGCGTGATTTCGCATTCAGAAAGTATGAGACGGTGGTGTGCGATACCCCACTCATGGACAAAGGAAATGTGCTCATGAAGGTGAAGATGACACCATTTGTCCCATCGGGAAATAAGCTTGAGAGGTGCATGGCGATATTCAAGATGCAGGTTGCCGGACTTCAGAGAAGGATAGAGGCCACCCATTGCAAATGTGTGGTCGTGGGAGTGTCAGGTGGACTTGATTCCACACTGGCTTTGCTGGTTTCAGCACAGGCGGTGAAGAATGCGGGACTTCCATCCACAACTGTCGTGGGAATCACCATGCCGGGATTTGGAACGACAAACAGGACGAAGAACAACTCCACGGAACTCATGAGACTGCTCGGTTGTGACAGCAGAGAGATAAGCATAGCTGCATCGGTGAGACAGCATTTTGCCGATATTGGACAGGACGAGAGCGTGCATGACGTCACTTATGAGAACTGTCAGGCGAGGGAGAGAACACAGATACTCATGGATGTCGCCAACAAGGAGGGCGGATTCGTGGTTGGAACCGGAGATCTCTCGGAGCTGGCACTTGGTTGGTGCACCTACAACGGCGACCATATGAGCATGTATGCGGTGAATACAAGTATACCAAAGACGCTGGTGCGCTCACTTGTGAACGAAGTCGGACACTTCATGGAGGTTGATGGATTTGTGGGCATCGCGCCGATCATAGACGATATCATAGACACACCGGTCAGCCCGGAGCTGCTTCCACCGAACCCGGACGGAACCATCGCGCAGAAGACGGAGGACACCGTGGGATCATACATCCTGCACGATTTCTTCTTATATTATACATTGCGATATGGAATGTCACCTGAGGAGGTAAATGAGCTGTGCAAAGAGGCTGTAAGACAGAGTGACGAGTACAATTTCTCAGACAGCGAGATCGACAAATGGCAGAAGGTATTCTACACGAGATTCTTCCGCCAGCAGTTCAAGCGAAACTGTATGCCGGACGGCGTGAAGGTCGGAACCGTGTCGGTCAGCCCGAGAGGAGATCTGAGACTGCCGTCTGAGATTGAATTTGAGGACTTTTTGTAGACATTTGCCTGGGATAGTTATTAACGTGGCAGAATCATAATAGCATACCAATCAGGGGTCGCTCCCGCTTAACTCAGCCTGCAACGGTACTAAGGTGCCGCCTGTTGCGCCACCTAAGGACCGGCGGCATCGTATTCCCCTGATTTGGTAGTGCTATTATGATTCTGCCACAATATAGCATACAAAGACAAATGTCTACAAAAGTCGTGTATATATTTTATATGAATAATATAATTTAGGAGGACAAAGAAATGCCATTTATAGATTCAAAGGTTACAGTGAAGATGAGCGATGAACAGAAGGAGACTCTTAAGAGCAGTCTCGGTCAGGCGATAACAACGATGAACAAGACGGAGAGCTACCTTATGGTCGGCATCAACGATGGATACGACCTGTTCATGGGTGGAAAGAAACTTGATAAGGGTGCATATGTGGAAGTCAGCGTATTCGGTGATGTGACTCCTAAAGCGTGTGATGCCATGACAGGAAAGATCTGCGATATATTTGCAGATGTACTTGGAATCCCGGGAAATGCGGTGTATGTGACTTACCACGGCATACATGACTGGGGCTGGAACGGGGGTAACTTCTGATGTGGGAGATAGAAGTCCTTGACGCTCTCCAGAATATACATACCCCATGGCTTGACAAGCTCATGGTGGCGATCACATCACTTGGAAATGCAGGAATACTGTGGATAGTGCTGGCGGCTGTGCTGCTGATCATTCCAAAGACGAGGAAGGCAGGGCTGTGCATGGCCATCGCACTTATCCTTGATCTTCTCATAACCAACTGCCTGTTAAAGAATCTTGTCGCCAGAACAAGACCATATGATGTGGCGGATTTTACAGATCTGATAGTGAAGAAACCAACGGATTACTCCTTCCCATCGGGACACACTGCGGCATCATTTGCAGCTGTCACGGCGTTGTTCATGAGCAGAAAGAAACTGCTGGGCGCAATATCCTGCGTGATAGCGATCCTTATAGCGTTCTCAAGAATGTATCTGTATGTGCATTTCCCGACAGATATCATTGGCGGAATAGTGGTAGGCGTGGCAGCCGGAGTGGCAGCAGGATTTATACTTAGAGCGATTGATAAATGATTTGGCGGATCGTTGGTTTGGAGGGATACGATTATGAGTGAATATACCATACTGCCGTTGATTAATGCAGCATTTCAGCCGGGTGAAGCGAAAAAGATGGTAGACAGTTTTGAAGACAGGGAGTTTCAGGAGATAGCACGTGCTGAATACTATTATTTTACCGGGCAGGCGGAGGAGTGCAATCATATAGCAGAACGTTATCTGATGAGCCATAATATAAAATTGAAGATGTCATCCTGTCTGTTATATGTATATTCTAATCTGACACTTGGCAGAGAAACTGCATCAAGAAAAGGACTGAGGGAGATTCAGGAATGTCTTGAAAAAGAGACGAAAAATCCTTCATCCGCTGAGGACAGGGCTGTCAGTGTATTTGCGGGATATATGTCCTCTGTGCTTTTGCATCTTTCGGTGGATGAACTTCCGGATGTGGAGCTTTATGCAGTAACATTGCCGCCTGGAATTAAGCTGTTTTCTGCCTATGTAATAGCTCACATGGCATATTTAAAAGGCGAGTATGGCAGGGCACTTGGAATTTGCGAGGCAGCATTGATGTTCAGGGATGATATATATCCTATTAGTATGATCTATCTGTATTGTATGATTGCAATGTGTCAGATGAATCTGAAAAATCAGCAGAAAGCAAAAGATGCATTGATGCTGGCGTGGAACGTGGCGAAAGAAGACGAATTTCTGGAACCTTTCGTTGAACATCATGGTTTGCTGCAGGGACTTCTGGAGTCATGTATCCGCAAGGAGGATTCAAAACTATATAACAAATTATCTGATAAAGTCATTGCCTTTAGCAGGGGATGGATGTCAATCCACAATCCTATGTCAGGAAATTCAGTGACGGATGCATTATCCACAGTGGAATTCTCGATTGCAATGCTGGCAAGCCGAGATTGGAATAATCAGGAAATTGCAGATTATATGGGATTTTCACCCAATACGGTTAAAACTTATCTGAGCAGGATTTATGAAAAAATGAATATAAATAAGAGAGAAGAGCTGAAAAATTATATGCTGAAATAGGAAAATATACATTTTCGTATCGAAACGGAGATTACATGGAAGAAGTCAAAATGATAAAATCTTTATATACAGAAATCACTAACCAAACTCAGATTTATTTTTAAGGGAGGGAACTATATGAAGAGAAGAATTTTGACCACCCTGCTCACTATGTGCATGGTGCTGATGCTGCTGCGGATACCGGCATATGCGGGCAGAGCCTATTGCGACATCTGTGGTAAATGGGTAAGTACAACCGGAACTTATGAATACAAAGACGCTGGATATCATTGGCATCACGTTTATTGCACAGAATGTGGCACTAATATCACCAATCCACGTTCTGCGCATGTGTGGAGCGGAACGGCAACCTGCACAAGCGGACAGACTTGCACGATCTGCGGAGGAACATCCACCCCTCTCGGACATGATTGGAACTCAAACTGGATTTCGGATGAAAACAATCATTGGCATGAGTGTAATGTCTGCGCAGAAAAGGGCGATGTTGGAATACATATTTGGGATAATGGCACTATAACTATTTCTCCAACCTGCACAACAGAGGGGGAGAGAAAGTATACTTGCATTGGATGCGGCAGAATAAAAACAGAGACGATCCAAGCTACGGGTCACGACCTCGTACATCACGATGCACAGGCGGCGACTTGTACCGCAAACGGTTGGGAAACTTACGATACCTGCAGTAACTGTGATTACACCACCTATACGGAGATTCCGGCATCAGGTCATAGTTATGGAGATGTAACATACACATGGAGCACAGACAATCAACACTGTACAGCAGAAAGAAAATGTACAGCATGTGATGGCGTAGAAAGTGAGACAGCAGATACAACAGCAACAGTAATACAGGAAAAGAACTGCGTATTGCCAGAATTAACTACATATAGTGTGACATTTGAAAATTCTGCTTTTGAATCTCAAACAAAGGAAAATGTACGGACAGCAGAAAACGCCGGTCACGATATGGAAAAAGTAGAAAAGCAAGCTGCTACTGCTGCCAAAGAAGGAAACAGCACATATTGGTTCTGTGATAAATGTAATAAGTATTTTAGTGATGAAGAAGCAGAAAATGAAATTAAAAAGGAAGACACAGTGCTTGCGAAACTTGCCCCTGTTATTATCAAGGGAGACGGAGCGACAGTAACAGCAGGTGCGAAGAATGCACTATCATTCACATCTGATGCTGCATACAGGGATTTTATTCGTGTTGAGGTTGACGGAAAGACCATAGATGAGAGTAATTATACGGTGGAATCTGGAAGTATAATCGTAACATTGAAAGAGGATTATGTTGCCAGTTTTTCGGAGGGTGAGCATACACTTGGCATTGTCTCTGAGAGCGGAACAGCGACAGCTCATTTTACAGTAAACGAGAAGACAACGGGGACACAGGAGCCTTCGGAAGACACAACCGGTACAACACAGGAGCCTTCGGAAGACACAACCAGTACAACACAGGAGCCTTCGGAAGGTACAACCAATAAAACACAGGAGACAAGTACAACGGATAAAACAACACAATCATCTCCAAAAACTGGTGACAGTACAGACTTGCAGTTGTATGTGATTCTTATGTTTGTTTCAATAGTGGGGGTTGCAGGAATTTGTGTTAAGAAAAGGTTCAAGACCCATTGATGGCTTTGAATGAAATGGCTGTTAGAGCGGAAATTAAATATTAGATCTCTATAAAATGAGGCATATGGACTAAGAAGCTGTTCATATGCCTCATTTTTAATATGACATTAAATACTTTAAATACACAGAAATTTCACAGATGAAACGCTTCTGTATACTATTGACATTAAAAAATAGAAGTATTAATATTTATGCAACTTGCGTCAAATCACACATAGCTGACGATCAGATATCGCATATCATAAATCAAATTCCTGATTTTGTGCATCTGAGGATTCTGTCAGCATTTCAAACTGAAACAAGGAGGAAATAGAATGATCAAAACATTGCTTGGTCAGGTGGGCGAGTACAAGAAGGACTCAATACTCACACCTGTATTTACGGCGGCAGAGGTCTTCATGGAGATCCTCATTCCATTTGTGACCGCCAAGATAATCGATGAGGGAATCAACGGACAGGACATGAGCAAGGTGTATATGTATGGCGGACTCATGCTTGTGTTGGCTTTCCTGAGCCTTTTCTTTGGAGTGATGGCGGGCAAATTTGCTGCCAGCGCATCGACAGGATTTGCCTGCAACCTGAGGGAGGGCATGTACAGGAATGTGCAGGAGTTCTCATTTACCAACATTGACAAATTCAGCACCGCAAGTCTTATAACACGAATGACAACTGATGTGACAAATGTACAGAATGCGTATCAGATGCTCATACGAATAGCAGTCAGAGCACCACTCATGCTCATTTGCAGTATGATAATGTGCTTTACAATCAACGTAGAGCTGTCACTTATATTTGTGGCGGCACTTGTGGTTCTTGCATTTGGTCTGTTCTACATCATATTCAAGGTGACACCTATATTTGACGAGGTGTTCAGAAACTATGATAACCTGAATGCCAGCGTTCAGGAAAATGTATCAGCGATAAGAGTTGTAAAGGCATTTGTCAGGGAAGAATACGAGGATAAGAAGTTTGGGAAGGCAGCAGAGGTTCTTGCGGAACTGTCCATAAAGGCTGAGAGTCTGCTGGCTTTCAACAATCCTATCATGATGTTTGTCATCTTTACATGTATGATGCTCCTGTCGTGGATCGGAGCACACTTCATAGTCAGTGGTAGCATGACAACTGGAAATCTCACGTCACTTTTCAGCTATGTCATGAGCATGATGATGTCGCTGATGATGCTGTCCATGGTATTTGTCATGATCTCCATGAGCATGGCGAGTATGAGACGTATATCTGAGGTCCTTGAGGAGACTCCGACCATGACTAATCCTGATGAGCCTATCATGGAGGTGCCTGATGGAAGAATAGATTTCAACCATGTGGATTTCGTGTATAAGGCTGGCAGTGCCGAGGATACACTGAAGGATATCGACATTCACATAAAGTCTGGAGAGACAGTTGGCGTGATCGGTGGAACCGGATGCGGTAAGTCAACATTTGTCAATCTGATAAGCAGACTTTACGATGTGAAGCCGGACAGCGGTTCGGTCTGTGTCGGAGGCCATGACGTGCGTGATTACGATATGGAGGTCATCCGAAACGAGGTGGCGGTTGTGCTCCAGAAGAATGTGCTGTTTTCGGGTACGATACTTGATAATCTGAGATGGGGCAAGGCGGATGCCACGGAGAATGAGTGCCGTGAGGTGTGCGAGCTTGCCTGTGCGGATGAGTTCATAGACAGGATGCCGGATGGATATAACACCTGGATCGAGCAGGGCGGAAGCAACGTGTCTGGTGGTCAGAAGCAGAGACTCTGTATCGCCAGAGCGCTGCTTAAGAGTCCTAAGGTACTTATCCTTGATGACTCCACAAGTGCTGTGGATACTGCTACGGATGCGAAGATCAGACAGGCATTTGCAACCAAGATACCGAACACCACCAAGATCATCATATCCCAGAGAATATCAAGTGTGCAGGATGCTGACAGGATCATAGTTCTGGATAACGGAATGGTCAGCGGTTTCGATACACATGAGAATCTGTTAAAGAACAACACGATATATAAGGAGATCTACGACGTACAGATGTCTGGCGGCGGTGATTTCGATGAGAAGATGAATTAATTATGAAGGAAAGGAGGCAGTGTAATGACAGGAAATACAGAGAAATACAGTGAAAATAAGATGGATGATAAAGTGGATGCAGGGCTGAAGAGACCTGGAAAGGAGCAGGGCAAAAATCCCATGAAGGCACTTGGAAGGCTGATCAGATATGTTCTTAAGGAATACAAGCTGGCATGTATTACGGTTGTGGTCAGCATACTTATATCGGCGCTTGCGATACTGAGTATATCGATGTTCATGCAGAAACTTATCGATGTATATATTGAACCGATGATGAAACAGAGCTCACCTGATTATGGACCTCTCGCCCACAGGATGCTGGGGCTTGGACTTATACTTGTGCTGGGAATCATCTGCGCATACGCGTACAACAGGATCATGGTAAATGTGACTCAGGGAACCATGAAGAGACTCAGAGTTGAACTTTTTGAACGTATGGAATCCCTTCCGATATCTTTCTTTGACACACATGCACACGGAGATATCATGTCGGTGTACACCAATGATGTTGACACACTCCGTCAGGTCATAAGCCAGAGTATGCCGCAGCTTATCAACTCAAGCATCACATTTATCTCAACACTCATTGCGATGATAGTTCTTGATATTCCGCTCACGGTGCTGTCGGTCGTCATGGTGCTTATCATGATAAAGGCGACGTCGAGCTTGGGCGCGAAGTCGGGAAGATACTTCATGAAGCAGCAGCAGGATCTTGGAAAGGTCAACGGTTATATAGAGGAAATGATGAGCGGTCAGAAGGTTGTCAAGGTGTTCTGCCACGAAGAAAAGGCATATGACGATTTCTGCAAATTGAATAGATCTCTTCAGGACAGCGCCTACAAGGCAAATATGATAGCCAACATTACCATGCCGGTGAATGCGAACCTTGGAAACATAAGCTATGTTCTCTGCGCTGTACTTGGAGGTGTACTTGCAGTAAATGGATGGTCAGGTCTTACCATAGGAACGCTTGTGGCATTCCTGACGCTTAACAAGAGTTTTACGATGCCGGTTACACAGATAAGTCAGCAGATCAACGCCATAGTCATGGCGGCTGCCGGAGCTGACAGGGTATTTACCATGACAGACGAGAAGCCTGAGGAGGACGAGGGCTATGTTGAGCTGGTAAATGCAAAGAAGGATGCAGATGGCAATCTCACGGAGACCGAGGAGAGAACCGGACTCTGGGCATGGAGACATAGGCATGAGACTGGCGAGGTCACATACAGGGAGCTCACAGGCGAGGTTGAATTTGAGAATGTGGACTTCGGTTACAATCCGGATAAGATAGTTCTGCACGACATCAATATGTATGCAAAGCCTGGTCAGAAGATAGCATTTGTCGGAAGTACAGGTGCGGGCAAGACGACCATAACCAATCTGATAAACAGGTTCTACGATATACAGGACGGCAAGATAAGGTATGACAATATCAACATAGGCAAGATCAGAAAGCCGGATCTCAGACGAAGTCTTGGTATAGTTCTTCAGGATACACATCTGTTCACAGGAACAGTCATGGATAACATAAGATACGGCAAGCTGGATGCCACGGATGAGGAGTGCATCAAGGCTGCAAAGCTTGCAAATGCTCACGATTTCATAAAGCGACTTCCTGACGGCTACAACACGGTGCTCACCGGGGACGGTTCAAACCTCAGTCAGGGACAGAGACAGCTTCTTGCGATTGCGAGGGCGGCGGTTGCAGATCCACCAGCACTGATCCTGGACGAGGCTACATCATCCATTGATACGAGAACCGAGGCTATGGTTTCAAAGGGAATGGATGCCCTCATGGAGGGAAGAACGTCATTTGTCATAGCTCACCGACTTTCCACGGTCAAGGACGCGGACTGCATCATGGTCATGGAGCAGGGACGCATCATAGAGCGAGGCACCCACGATCAGCTCATTGACATGAAGGGCAGATATTATCAGCTGTACACAGGCAAGAAGGCCGTGGCTGGGCAGGCGTAAGCACTTAAATTGTATACAAAAAACTGAAAAATACTTGCAATATAAAAGCTTGTGTGCTATTATAGGGGCAATTAATGGTAGTCGCAGTTAAGCTCAACGAGATGAAAGTTTCGTTGGGCTTTTTATTTTCATAAGGAGGGGCCCGCGTAAGCGGGAGGAATCCTTGAGAAGCACGCATGCGCCTGCGCGAAGCGCTTTTGAATGCGCATGCTCAATATTATTTTCGTAAGGAGGAAATTATTATGCCACAAAACAAATTACAGGAATTCGTATTCACAACGATCATGGCCATGTTCATGGTCTATGGAATGATCTGCTACAATGTAGCATTAAGCACAGGAGGTTTCACCAATCAGACATTTGTCATGGCACTTCATGAGATGCCGATCATGTGGCCGATAGCTATTGTGCTTGAGCTTTTCGTGGTTGGAAAGCTTGCACCAATGCTTGCGTTCAAGATCGTGAGACCGACTGACAGACCACAGGTGATAACCTTCATGATATCATTCTACATCTGCATAATGATGTGTCCGATCATGAGCCTTATAGCAACTGTTTTGTTCAAGGATTCACCAAGTGTTGGTACATTTATCCAGACATGGGGAATGAATCTCCCTGTTGCACTGCTCTGGCAGCTCTGCTATTGCGGACCGCTTGTGAGATTGATATTTAGAACTATATTTAAGAGACAGCTTGCGGGTTCTGGCTGTGTAGAGCCATCCAAAGAACCTCAGCCAGAGTCATAATTCTCCGTTTTGGAGAGTTTTGCCTAAAGTATAGACAAAGGCTGGGCGAGGTGTTACAATCCGTTCAAAGCATAGGTTTCAAGTCGAAGGTTTCTATGAGTCCGAACGTAAGAAACGGACCATTCCAACGTATCTATAATTTGCGAATTTCTCATGCTTTTATATCACATTTTTCATAAGAGCAGGAATAATATTCTGGCTGATTTTTTGAAGAAGAATAAGGCGGAGATTTTGCGTATGAATATATTTGAATATGATCAGGAAAAGCATATGAGGCAGACATATGAAGAAACGAGGGGCTGTGTATGAGTGAGGAATACATAACGCTGGATGGATTGTGTCAGCAGCTTTCAATATCGAGGGCAACGGGGCGGAACTGGCTCAGACTTGGGAAAATTGAATCACAGGGCATAGATCCGGCCGGTCAGATGTATTTCACAGAGGAGTACGTAAGTAATCTGAAACAGTCACTGGAAACTGGCGAACGAAGGTCGCTCAGAAGCCGGCGGAATAAGCGGTATGTGTCCGGCAAAGGATTGTATGACAGATATGTGTCAGACATTTGCGAGAGTACAGACACAGTAAAAAGTCTGGTGGATAAGCTGGAGAGGCAGAATATATGTGTGACTGAGATGGTCATGAGAACTCTGCTGGCGGATTGTGCACTCAAGCTGCTGGTAAGCAGTGGTGAGATTACTGTTGACAGAGAAATATTCCCTGCATATATAGATGGAAGCTTGACAATTGGTGTATGGAGTGCGCTGATCGATGATATAATTCAGGACAAAAAAGCAGCATTATCATGGGCAAATAATAACAAAAATCTTATGGACACCAATTACTATTATCAAAAGGGGGAGGACGTACTTGGACTTCTCTATATGTCTATAAGAGATGCAGGCAGCCGGAAGGCGGCTGGTTCATATTATACGCCGACAAAGGTAGTAAGAACGCTGATAAGTGATGTGACCGGTGATATGGGAAGCAGAATATCTGAGGGTGGTAAGCGATTATTCGATCCATGTTGCGGAACCGGTAATTTCCTTATACAGCTTCCGGATGATATAGAACTAAATAATATATATGCGTGCGATATAGATGAACTCAGTGTACAGCTTGCGAGGTTCAATCTGGCACTTGGGAGATTGTCCGGAAGAAGACATGTCAATGTGGACGAAGCGATCCGGACAATATATGAGCACATAGAGCGCAGAGACTTCATTTCAGAATACAGGAATGATTCAGAATGTGGTGGGGATGATAAGAAGCTCTTGGCTGATCCGGGATATGACATCATCATCGGTAACCCGCCGTGGGGATATACATTTGACAGGGAGACACGGACATTACTCAGGAAAGCATACAGAACTGCAGCCGGAAGGGGCGTGGAGTCGTCTGATGTGTTCGTGGAGTGTGCGCTGAAGCTGTTGACAGATGAAGGAGCTCTTGCATTTGTGCTGCCGGAGGCATTGTTAGATGTACATAATCATAAGACGATCAGGGAGATCATAGCCGAATCGGCAAATGTGAGCCGGGTGAGTTTCCTTGGCGATGCATTCTATGGTGTGCAATGTCCATCGTTGGTGCTGCAGCTTGAAAAGAGTTCTGATCCTGGACATAGCAAAGGTGCGGTGATCGAGAGAGACGGCAGAGAGTTTGTTGTAGGAACGGACAGGCCGCTTGGCAGTGAGAATTTTATGCTTAGGCTCACTGATGATGAGTACAGGCTGCTTTGCAGAATAGAAAATACAGATAACTGTGAATTTCTGCGTGGACAGGCAGATTTTGCACTGGGAATAGTGACCGGGGATAATGCGAAATATGTGTCCACAGAATGCGGAGAGGGAATGGAGGCAGTGATAATCGGAGCAGATGTATACAGATACAGATGCGGAAAAACGGAAAAATATATGTATCCGGAACTTACCCTGTATCAGCAGGCGGCGCCGCTGGAGCTTTACAGGGCTCCGGAGAAACTGATCTACAGGTTTATCAACAGACAGCTTGTATTTGCATATGACGACAGGCAGAGGCTTACGTTGAACAGTTGCAATGTGGTCATTCCACATATACCGGGACTTGATATGAGATATATCATGGCGATACTCAATTCAAGGGTGGCGCAGTACATATATGAGAAGCGATACAACGCAGTGAAGGTTCTGAGATCCCATATAGAGAATATTCCTGTTCCAGTCGCAGACGAGGAGACACAGAGAAGCATAATCTCAAAGGCAGAAGAACTTATCACAGAAAGTTCTGTGAATTCAGAAATGCAGACGTACAAGACAGGTAAAGACCATTTGCAGCGATACAGATTGTATGAAGAGATAGATGACATTGTTAGGAAGCTGTACTCAGTTACCGATGAAGAGTACGAGTTCATAAAGCAGTCTTTATCCGGTGACAAATATATGTTATAAAAATAATATACTTTAATTGATCAGGAAGAGGAAGAGACTATGAATAATATACTGCTTATAAACGATATGGCTGGTTATGGAAAGGTTGCACTTTCTGCGATGATCCCTATTATGTCCAATATGAAATTCCAGGTGTACAACCTGCCGACGGCATTGGTGTCCAACACGCTTGATTACGGAAAGTTTGATATTCTGGAGACGACCGGATATATGAAGAACAGCATGAGAGTGTGGGGTGAGCTTGGATTTACATTTGACACCATAGCAACCGGATTTCTTGTATCGGAGGAACAGACCAGGCTTGTGGCTGAGTTCTGTGAGAAGAAGAAAGACCAGGGTACGTTTATATTTGTCGATCCGATCATGGGCGATGACGGAATCCTGTACAACGGTGTTACGGAGAATACGGTTGGCTATATGAGACAGATGTGCAAAGTGGCGGATCTCATAGTGCCAAACTGCACAGAAGCAGCATTTCTTGCCAGCAAATACACTGACAAGAGGATACTGACCATGGCGGAGGCCGAAGATCTGGCACATACGCTTCACGGATATGGAGCAAAGACCGTAGTTATTACCAGCGTGAATATAGATGGACAGACAAGCACTCTCCTGTTGGATGGCGAGACAGACAAAATGAACGTGTTCCCATATACAGAGATTCCTGTGAGATTTCCGGGAACCGGTGATATATTCTCTGCTGTGCTTATCGGAAAGTACAGAGGCGGACACAGCATAGAAGACAGTGTGCAGTCAGCCATGAAAGTGGTGGAGAAGCTTATAGCCTTGAACAAGGACAATGTTGACAAGTACAAGGGAATCCCTCTTGAACAGTACATAGAGGTGATAACGGAATGAGCAGACCGCAGATCAAGATAACACTCATAGACCGCAAAGGCCCTCACGGCTGCCACAGGGGGCATAAGATAGGTGACAGCTACGATTTTGATACTGAGCGAGGGCAGCTCTGTCCCATGGCCATGCATGTGGCATTTCCATATGTGGATATTCTTAGATATGGTGGAACCATCCCGGGAAATGAGCCGGGAACTGCAGTGTTCTGTTGTCCCGATGTGGACACGATCAATGTGTTCAGGATAGAGGTTGTCCAGCCTGAGCAGGATAAGAATTGACAAATAAACGGCAAAGAGACAGCTAAAGAAGCGGTGTATCGGAAGAAAAAAACTCCCTTATATAATATAATACATGGTAAGTAAGACAGATGTATTTATCAAGTATGGGAGGTGGCACATATGGCAGGATGCAGAGCGCATTACAATATATATGCATGGATAATTGCTGTGGTTATGTGCGTCTCATATCTTGGAGTTTGTGGGCTTTACAACCCGAATGTCAGGAATTATTCTGCGCATTCGGTATCATTGCTTGGTGAGAGTCGGGGAATAGACGCCGGGAACAACGATGTGCTCATGGTTGACAGTTCTGCGGGGCTTGTGATCCAGACAAGAAACATACGGACTGGAAATTCAGAAGAATCCATAGACGATACATGGATGCTGTCGGCGGTTCTTGCGGCATTGCTGTTGAGTCTGATATTCTGTGTATGTGCATCTGCAGGCAGATATCCCGAGATGACAAACAGCCGCAGATGGATACTCCTGGAATATATACACAGGTCAGATGGGAAGAAACGCACCTTCATTGGGAATTAAATGTAATAGAGATTACCAGTGAAGGAGAGATAATTATGGCAATGGATATATTGGCTTATACATTTGGGGTTATAGCACTTGCAGCAGCAATCAAATGCTTTGTGGACGAAAACTGGGGTGAGAAGATGCACCGTGAATCAGAGGATATCACGGCTCCAGATGCAAAAGACATGACTCAGGATAAGAAGGCAGCTTAGATGATAAGCAGTTTAACCAGACAATAAAATAGAGAGAGAATTATTGATCCCACAGATATTATTATGGATATCTGTGGGATCATTTTTATTTTTTCATCCGGTTAAGCTCCGGTATTACGGTTAACAGCATTGTGAAAAAGCATGCGCTTCCTCCGAGTATATTTGATATAGGTTCAGCCATGAATACGCCATTTGTTCCGAGATGGAAAGCATACGGCAGCAGGTATGTAAGAGGGACTACGATGATCGCCTTTCTGAGCAGAGAGAAGAAAATCGCCTGCTTTTTCTTGTTCAGCGATTTGAAAGTAGTCTGGCCGATATACTGAAGCAGCATAAATGCAAATGCAGCGAAATATATTTTGAGAGCCGGGATGGAGTCACTTATAAGTGAACTGTCTGAGCTGAATACAGATATAAGTGCTCCCGGAGCAATCAGGATGATTCCCCATGCTATGACCATATATATCACTGCAAGCAGAGACATGATGGCTATGGATTTTTTGACATGATCGGGCTTTCTGGCTCCATAATTGTAGCTGATGACTGGGGAAGCACCTTCGGCTATTGACCAGATAGGAGTTTCGACGATCTGTCTGACGCTTGACACGATGGTCATGACTGACACATAGACATCGCCTCCGGTACGTGACAGGACACTGTTACAGCATATTGATACAAGGCTGTTTGTGAGCTGCATCACAAATCCAGCGGTTCCCAGACTGACAATATCCTTTGCATATGTCACACACTCCCTGAATTGTCCCAATGAAAGCAGCTTTACCTGCAATTCGGCTTTGTTCTTCAGAAAGTAGAGGACAAAAGCGGCAGACATGATCTGCGATATCACGGTGGCTATGGCCGCACCTCTGACGCCGAGATGTAGGACAAATATAAATACGGGATCGAGAATACAGTTGGCGGCAGCACCGACGGCCACTGTCAGCATACCTGTTACAGAATATCCCTGTGCATTGATGAATGGGTTCATGCCTGTTGATACCATGGATGGCAGAGTGCCAAGCAGATATATCATCATATATGGGTACGCATATGTGAGTGCGCTTTCCGATGCTCCGAACAGGACCAACAGTGGTCTTGCAAATATCATACCGACAGCCATGAGAATAATGGCAGCACCACATAACATAGTGAAGGCTGTATTCATTATGGTATCTGCGGTTTTATCATCCCCCATCCCTCTTCTGATTGAGAACAGAGGGGAACCGCCACTGCCAAACAGATTGCTGAAGGCAGTGATTATGATGGTGATCGGGAAACAGAGACCGACTCCGCCGAGAGCAGCGGTGCCCACATCAGGTATTCTTGCTATGTAGATCCGGTCGATCACGTTGTACAGCAGACTTATGAGCTGAGCCACTAGCATAGGCATGGCCACACCGAGTATATTTTGAGTTATCTTTCCATTTTCAAAGTTTACTCTTTTCATAGATTTCATTCCTTACAAAATGTATTGAATAGTTTACTTTCATATAATAGAACTGCAGTTAAAAATAATCAATAGACGTATATGGGGGTGTGTTATAGATATGAAACTACCTTCTCAATCATATTTTGTTTAAAGTGATTAAAAAATAATTAATATTTAACTAAATTAAGTTTGACTATTAGGTAGAGCTTAACTAATATGAAAACAGAAATGTATAATGTATATAGAACAAATGGAATGACAGGAGACAATATTATGAAGATCAAGCCAAATGATGTTATGATCAGGTATACAGGACGTATTGACTGGACAGATGCGGAGAAGCCGGTGTGGGTATATCCTTGTACATCTGCGGAGATGAAATTTACGGGCAATACTCTTAAGATAAAGGTGTCCAACAGGAATAACTATTGGGACAATTATCTTGGATGTATAATCGATCAGTCGCAGAGAAGTTATCTTTTAAATAAAGAGGGAATTACGGAACTTGATATAGTTGTTCCGGATAACGATACAAATGAACATTGTGTACTGTTCTTCAAGAGACAGGATGCATGCCATGAGGTAACAATACTTGAGTATGAGATTGGAGATGGGGAGAGACTTCTTCCTTTGAAACCGCTGTCAGGCAGGCGAATAGAGGTGTATGGAGATTCTGTGTCAGCGGGCGAGGTATCGGAGGCTGTTGACTGCGTTGGAAAGGAAGACCCAGTACACAATGGCGGTTATTCTAATAGCTGGTATTCTTATGCGTGGATTACTGCAAGAAAACTGAAAGCACAGATTCATGACATAGCCCAGGGAGGGATAGCTCTCATGGACAGGATAGGATGGTTCCAAGAGCCGAATCGGATTGGCATGGAAAGTGTGTGGGATAAGGTTCACTACAACCCTACATTTGGTCCGGTGACACAGTGGGATTTCTCTCAGTACACACCTCAGGTTGTTATAGTTGCTATAGGACAGAATGACAACCATCCGTATGATTTTATGAAAAATGAATATAACGGCAGGCAGGCGGAAACGTGGCGTGACCATTACATGAAATTTCTGGGAAAACTTAGGAAGACATATCCGGATGCACACATAATCTGCTGTACTACACTTCTCTGCCACGACTGTTCATGGGACAAGGCTATAGATGAAGTGGTTGACAATATGAATGATAAAATGATAACTCATTATGTATATGGAAGAAACGGATGCGGCACGCCAGGACATTTGAGGATACCGGAGGCGTGTGAGATGGCAACGGAGCTGACCGAATATATAGAAGGTCTCGAAATTGAGGGGTGGAATTAAATTATATCCTAACTTAGAGGTAAGATAGGATTATTAATGAGCTGATGTTCAAATATGGAGGATGAACCATGGAAAATTATGATCTTGAAAGAATAAAATCAGTTATACAGCGCGCCCAGAGTGGACAGGAACTTACAATAGGTTTCCTTGGCGGTTCGATAACGCAGGGAAGTCTGGCGACGGAGCATGAAAATACTTATGCATACAGGGTATACAAGTGGTGGTGTGATACATTTCCACAGGCAAAGTTCAATTATGTGAATGGCGGAATAGGCGGCACAGACTCATACTATGGTGTGTCCAGGGCTGTGACTGATGTGCTCATGTACCAGCCGGACTTTGTGGTTGTGGATTTCAGTGTAAATGATGTGGATAACATATACTGTGAAGAGACCTTTGAAGGTGTGCTGAGAAAATTGCTTTGCTGGTCATCAAGACCGGCGGTGGTGGTGCTCAATAACGTTTTCTACGACACGGGTGTAAGCACCCAGGATATTCACAACAGACTTGCAGATCACTATGGAGTGCCACATGTGAGCGTGCACGACACCATATACAGGCGGATGAAGGCGGGAGATTATAACAGGATCGACATAACCCCGGATGGACTTCATCCAAATGATAAGGGACATGGTCTGGTAGCCGGTGAGATAACAAAGTTTCTTGAGAGAATTATGGATGATCTCATACAAGATGAGAATTTGACTGATGACTCAAATACGGATGCCGCAGATGCTGGCGCGGACACAGAGAATGATATCCAGGACGAATCAGCCTGCTCATGTGTACTTCCGGCACCTGTGACCGCAAATGCTTATGAGTATGCAAAGAGGCTTACCATACGCGAGATATGTCCTAAGCTTTCAGGGTTCAGGGCTGATACTCATGAGAAGATGGGACACCTTGATCATTTCAAGAATGGATGGATCGGAGAAAATGCCGGTGATAGCATAACATTTGAACTTGAGGGCAACTGCATAGGAATACAGTACAGAAAGACAATATCAAGACCTGCTGTCAGGGCTCAGGCTGTGCTTGATGGAGATGTTGAGCATCCGGTTTTATTGGATGGCAATTTTGATGAGGACTGGGGTGATTGTCTGTATATAGAGCCTGTGCTTCATCACGATGAGAAGAAGAAACACACACTTGAGATAACGGTTCTTGATGATGAGTGTGTGGGTACAACACCATTCTATCTTATGTCCATAATAGTTGCATGATAAGTATGTGATTAAGAGAATGACAATGTTCAGATTGGCATAGATATTTGAAGAATTAAATTAAAATAAACAATATTGTGTATTGCAATATTGGGGATAGAGGACTATTATTAGCTCAGATGTACAAAGAGGTACTGCAGAATCTTGCAGTGCCTCTATTTTTTTATGATGGATTTTATATCCGTACAGATTTTTGAGGAGGATGATATTATGACACCGATGAACAATGCAGATTATCTTATCAGATTGCAGCACGCAGATGAACTTGACGCTATGAAGGCAGCAAAAAAGGCAAGCGGACTCACATACGAGGCGCTGGCAGAGAAAATAGGTGTGAATAAAGTATGGCTCGCATCAGCATTTGAGGGACAGCAGTATGTGCCTGAAGAATATTGCGATAAGCTTGCAGAAGCACTGGGAATAGATAAGTCAGCCACGGCATTTCTCGCAGAGCACCCATATAAAGGCAACACGGATCCTATTCTCTACAGACTTCATGAGGTCATTGATACATATGGCCCTGCCATCAAGGACATAATCCACGAGCAGGGCGGAAATGCCATCATGAGTGCCATCGATTTTGGCCTTGACGTGGATGTGACTGAGGATGCCGAGGGCAACCACAGAGTCATCATCAAGTTTGACGGAAAACTCCTGCCATATGCCAAGAAGGGTCAGTATCCTTGGTAGAGTTGATGTGTTGACATTACAATTGTTGTAAGGTTTAATATCATGTGGGGACGGAGGTAACGGACGCCCTCCGTCCACATCAACATGAAAGACGAGGCCATACAAATCAATGGAAAAGAACCTTACGACCGGCAGTGTGCCAAAGACGATGGCGTACTTTGCACTGCCTTATCTATTATCTTATTTTCTACAGACTCTATACGGGATGGCGGATCTGTTCATCATAGGGCAGTTCTGTGGCAATGATGCCGGAGCCACCACAGCGGTGGCAAATGGCTCCCAGGTCATGCACATGCTCACGGTTATTCTGGTGGGACTTGCCATGGGAACAACTGTTGTCATAGGAAAAGCAGTGGGGGCGAAGAAGCTTCAGGATGCACAGGCGGCCATAGGAAATACAGTCACCATCTTCATGATAATATCAGTATTGCTTACAGTAATGCTGCTCATTTTTATAAATCCAATAGTTGCAGTTATGGATACCCCGGAGGAGGCTGTCAAAGGAATCACGGATTATCTGATAGTATGCTTCATAGGAATTCCATTTATAACAGCATACAACGTGATAAGTTCCATATTCAGGGGACTTGGCGATTCTAAGAGTCCTATGTACTTCATCGCGGTTGCATGCGGCCTTAATATTGCACTTGATTATATATTTATAGGTGTCTGTGGCATGGGCCCTCTTGGCGCAGCACTTGGAACGACGCTGGCACAGACCTTTAGCGTTATAATATCATTTGTGGCGATAAAGAGAATGAACACAGGGCTGAGACTTACGAAAAATGATTTTGTTCCGAGAAGATCTGTGCTCGGAGAGATCGTAAAGATAGGTCTTCCGGTGGCTGTTCAGGACGGCTGTATACAGATAGCATTCATCATCATAACCGTCATTGCGAATAAACGTGGTGTAAATGACGCGGCGGCAGTGGGTGTTGTGGAGAAGATGATAAGCTTTATCTTCATAGTTCCATCGTCAATGCTCGCCACAGTGTCGGCACTTGCCGCACAGAATATTGGCGCAGGAAAGCATGACCGGGCGGAGCAGATACTAAGGTATGCGCTGGGGATCATAGTGGTATACGGAGCCATAGCTATTGCGGTAGTTGAAATATTTGCACCGGAACTTGTGGGACTCTTTAGTAAGAACAAAGTAGTTGTAGCGATGGGAGTTCAGTATATCAGCAGTTATATAGTGGACTGCGTATTTGCGGGAATACATTTCAGTTTCACCGGATATTTCTGTGCCTATGGCAAATCCTATATAGGGTTTATTCACAATATGATAGCCATAGTATGTGCAAGGATTCCGGGATCTTACATTGCATCTGTCATGTATCCAGACACCCTGTTCCCGATGGGATTTGCGGCACCGGCTGGATCATTTATATCCATAGTGATATGCGTGGGAGCATTTGTGTGGATGAAGAGGCGCGGTACGCTGTATAAGGCCAACTTATAAGAGATATGTATTTGGTGATAGGAATGTTTATTGTGCGTTCATTTCGTAAAGGTATTATGATCGTTCGGATACAAGTGGCAGTTCATTGCTCATCAGTCGTGCGGAATATCATGGAATCTACCGTCCAGCTCCTCGGTCTTGACCACGTTGATAAATGCGTGCTCATCGATCCCACGGATCATCGGTATGAGCTCACGCTTCGCTTCCGAGTTGATGACGGAGTAGATGAGGGTTTTCTCCTTCTCCTCGTAACATCCGACACCCTTGAACAGAGTAGCGTCATGGTGAGTCAGGTCGCTGATGGCGTGGTAGATCTCATTTGACTTGTCGGAGATGATGAACAACGTTTCTTTCTTATATCTCTTATACAGAAGCTGGATCACCTGCGTGCTGCAGAACTGGTAGATGATGGAGTACAGAGCCTTTGACCAGCCGAACAGTGCACCGGCGGCGATCAGCATCACGATGTTTCCGAGCAGTATGTAGTTCCATGCATCTATACCCTTCTGGTGGGACAGGAATATGCTGATGAAATCAGTTCCCCCGGTGCTGGTTCCAACGTTCAGGCACAGGCTGATGGCGAGTCCGTTGATGAGACCGCCGAACAGGCTTACAAGCATTATGTCGTCAGTGAATACATATGATGGCAGAATATCCACAAATATACTCGACAGAAGAATGACTATGATCGAATAGAGGGTAAATCTTTTGCCGATATATTTGTATGATATGTATGTGGGAAATAGATTCAGTCCAATGTTGAATACTGCAAAAGGCACGCTTATGTGCAGAAATTTTATTCCAATGTTCTGGAGAAGCAGGGATGCTCCGGAGAACCCGCTTGGAAACAGTCCTGCGGTCTTGGCAAAGCATCGGAGATTCCATGCGTATAGTATAGATGCAAATACGACGATGAACAGGCGGAATATCTGATAAAATCTTGGGTGTTTTAACTCTAGAGATTGAAACATAGCGGTACCTCCTTTGTAAGTGTCACTGTAAAATGCGGTTAATTTTCAAATGGGCGAACCCTCAAAGTCACGCCTAAATCCTTGCATATCTGGCGGCATTTCTCGATCTTGTCCTCAGGCATGACCTTTTCTACAACGGTCATGACAACATTGGGAACGTACCTTTTGGCAAGAACGGCAAAATCCTTGATGGCCGCGTAGGACTGGATCCCATAGCGTGATCTGGTCAGTTCAAGAAATTCATTTTCATCAGGGGCGTTCAGGGATATTGATACAGTGTCGAATCGGCCCTCAAGCTCTGGTGTGACATCTCTCCCATATATAAGATTGGCAAGTCCGATGGTGTTGAGACGGACTTTGAGATTGGGATATGTGTTTTTCAGTGAATCGATCACCGCGCACACGTCTTCAAGTCTTTCAAGAGGCTCGCCAAATCCACAAAATACAAGTTCATTTATGATATTCAGGTCATACTTTGAGAAAAGTTCCAGAACCTCCTCTATAGAAGGCTCGCCATCCTTCAGCCAGAGAGTATTGTTCTCCTGCTGCTTTTTTGTCTGCCTCAGGCAGAACACACAGCTGCATGGACATTTGTTTGTCATGTTTACATATATATTTTTGCCTGTGAGATCCCCGCTCTTTGCAATGTCGAGGTAACCTTCCTCACCGACTTTTCCGGTTACAGTGTATAAAACCATAGTTGAATCTCCAATCGTTTAAGTTATTCCTCAGTCAGATCCTTCATGTACATCTCAAAGCACAATCCCCAGTTCTCCGGAACATTGTTCTCAACGCAGTAGCTTATGCACTTTGATACATATGAAGCGGCCTTTTTCACGGACTCATAGACGCTGTGTCCGTTCAGATACATACCCGCAATGATGGCTGCGATCACATCTCCGGTGCCGCTCCTGTCGCCGCCGATCCTGTCAACCATGACCATCTGGAAATCCTCATCCTTGTTGTAGATGAAGTTGGCTATCTGAGTCTTATTGAAATGTATTCCTGTCACAACGATATGTTCCGGTCCCTGCTCCGCCAGGGTCATGCACATTTGCCTTAGCTCGTTCACGGTCACAGTGTGCTCCGGATATGGAAGATCAAGGAGGGTGCAAAGCTCCGTCAGATTAGGAGTGATAATGTCGGCATATTTTACAAGCTCCTTCATCTTGCTGCACATAGACGCGGTATAGGTTGGGTACAGCTTGCCGTAGTCACCCATGACGGGATCAACGATAACAAAATTCTTCTCGTTTTTAAAGTATTTGATAAAGTCGATAACTATATCAACCTGTTCCTCAGAGCCGAGAAATCCTGTGGATATGGCATCGAACTGCAGCTCCAGATCTTTGTAAGTCTGGATGTAATCCCGCATTTTGGGTGTGTAGTCATCAAAGTAGAATATAGGAAACTGTGTATGTGTAGATAGTATTGCTGTTGGCACAGTGACAGCCTGGATCTTCATGGCGGACACTATCGGCGCCATGACAGCGATGGAACATCTTCCGAATCCTGTAACATCATTTATTAGAGCGATTTTTTTCTGCATCTTAGTTCTCCAAATTCAATAAATATAGTAGATTTTATCATCAAATGCAGGTGTGTTCAATATTTGAATTCCGTCAGATCAAGTGAAATTTATGTGCAAAAGGAAGAGAATAGGTAAAATTTCCACATTGCCCCATATCTTGATAAGTAGTAAAATATAGGCAAATTTTGTATGGCTGGTGTTCAGGAGGAATGAGTATGAATGAAGTCGTTTTGAAGACATATGTCTTTTTATCGATCATAATAGCCGCTACAGATATTATACTGGGTATGAAATCCATAAAAAAGAATAAGACGACGGGAAGGTTTCTGGGGCTTGCCTGCATAGGCGCAGCTATAGTCGATATCAGTTATCTTATCAGCATTATAAGCGATTCGTATATGGCCATGTCCGTCATGTCGAGTATATATTTCGTAAGCATTGATTATATGCTGGTATGTCTGCTCATATTTATTGTTTATTTTACAAAAGGACGTTTTTCAAAGTGTGGAAGAGCGGCGATAGGCGTATGCTTTTTTTACTGCCTGTATGAGCTTGTAATATTTGCCATAAACCCATTCAAAAATATAGCGATAGGGTATGTCAGAAGAGACACCGTGATAGCAAAATACAGCTATGACATGAAACTGCTGTATGATATGCATCTGGTTTTTTCATATGCGCTTGTGTGTGTAGTACTCATACTCCTTGTAAAGAAACTTTGCAAGATCCCACATGAATATCGTTTGCAGTACAGCAGTGTCATCCTGGGACTTCTTGCGCTTGTCGGGATAAATGCAATATTTCTCTACGTTCCGGGATCGGAGGTGTACAAACTTCTGGATTATTCCATCTGTGGCTATAGTCTTACATCATATATTCTGTACTGGAGCTGCTTTAATTATTCAACCCATGGAATGCTCAATAAACTAAAGACAAACATATTCGAGAATATAGGTCAGGGAATAGTTTTGTTTGATTATGACAATCATTTGATCCTGCACAATGACAGGGCGGATGATTTCCTTGGAAAGGAACTCCTCTGCAAATGTGAGAATCTGCAGCAGTTTCTTGAGACGTATGATCTGTCCGTTGATCTTGCAGCTGATGACGACAGTTTTTCTCTGCAGTGCTATATAAAAGGTGATGATGGAGACAGACCTTTAAGGTGCGATATCAGAAGGCTTGACAACAAGGAAGGCCGCAGACTTGGTCAGATGTTTGTATTTTCTGATATATCTCTGGAGACGGATATGCTTACAGGATTTCAGAAATGGGATAGCTTTCAGAGACTTGCCATGGAAGAGGTGGACCATTTTACGTTTCCGGTTGGAGTGGCAATATGCGATATCAACGGATTGTCTGTGATCAACAGCACTCGTAGTAATCAGGCGGGTGACCAGAGGATAAATGCACTTGCGGGCATCATGAGAAAGAACTTTCCAGAGAGAACATATTATGTCAGGGGTATTGATGCGCACCTGATAGCACTTTGCAGTCACAGCAGTGAGGAAGAGATGACGGCATGTGTTGAAAAGGTCAAAGAACAGTATGATGGAAGTATACAGTATGCAGTGGGGGTGGCTGCGGATGAGGGACAGAGCATCGTCGCTGCAATCACTGATGCGGCAACAGCCATGAAGACAAAAAAGCTTGTGGACAGTGAATCATCGCACTCAGATATGCTGACATCGCTTATAAGGGCTCTTGAGGAGTGCGACAGCGATACGGAACAGCATGTGCGTCGTACACAGGAGCTGGGGGCTGAGCTTGGCAGACGAATAGAGCTGTCAGATATCCAGCAGAGCAAGCTGGCGCTGCTCTGTCTGCTCCATGACATAGGGAAGGTAGGAGTTCCTATGGAGATACTCAACAAGCCGGGAAAACTCACGGATGAGGAATGGAAGATCATGCGTTCCCACGTTGAGAAGGGTTATGAGATCGCCATGAGCAACACAGAACTCAGACAGATCGCGGAGGAGATAAGGCATCATCATGAGAGATGGGATGGAAATGGATATCCGGATGGACTGAGCCGTGAAAGCATACCGGTTCTGTCACGTGTGATCGCGGTGGTCGATGCATTTGACGCAATGATCAATGACAGACCTTACAGAAAGGGTATGCCGATATCAAAAGCGATAGAAGAATTAAAGAGCTGCGCGGGCAGCCAGTTTGATCCATATATAGTTTCGGAGTTTATAAGGCTTGTATCAGAGAAGTATGCAGATTCGCTGGCAGCTGACTCAAAGCAAGGGGCTGCTGATGGTGGTGTCGGTGCAGATGGTAATGGAGAGAATGTTGGTGATCGAACTGCCCTAGGAGATGGTCTGGCGGACGCTGATGGTGATGGCGCCAGCACAGACGACGAACAGACAGAGATCCGGATTATGGCGCGCAGACAGATGGCGGATTTTACTGAATATGGCAAGGATGCGTTTCGTGTACATACAGTCAAATATAGCAGATATCTGGTGGATGAAAACTGGAGGATCATATCTGTAGACGATAATTTTGAGGAGCTTACGGGTTACAGCAAGGAGGACATAGAGAATAATATCATAACCCAGATCGACCTTATACCGGACGAGGATAAAACAGAATATCTCTGTCAGGTAAATGCGAATCTGGCAAAGAGCACATTTGTATTTCAGGAACACAAGATACATAGGAAGGATGGCAGGGATATATATGTATTATGTACTGGAAGAATGTTTTATGATTCGGCACTTCAGAAAGACAGAGGAGAAATAGTAATAGTGGATGTATCAAGTACATATGCTTTGAAGATGCTGACAGATGCGGAGCAGAATAAGGCGGATGTGAGACTCAGAAACTGGGAGAATACCTATCGTACAGATCCCCTCACAGGACTTTTGAACCATGCGGCATTTAGAAGTGACATGGAGCAGAGACTTCTTGAGTGTACGCACACAGCGGTGATGATCATGATGGATGTAGACAGATTCAAGCAGTACAACGACACCTACGGACATCACAATGGCGACAAATATCTTGTCCTTGTGGCACAGACACTGCAGGCGGCACTCCGCGGTGATGACCATGCATGCCGTATGGGCGGTGATGAATTTGCAGCCATGCTGTTCTTCAACAAGAGTGTGTCTGATGACGTGATAAGGGAACGTGCCCAGCAGATATTTGACAAGGTGAACCTGACTGTGAAGGCCACAGAGGGAGGAACAGGAATCTCCATGGGTGCGGTGATCGCAAGAACTGAACTGACATTCAACGAGATGTATGAGGAGGCGGATAACGCCCTCTATGATGTTAAGGAGAGTGGAAGAGGCAGGATTGAGGTGAAGAGGCATGGGGAGTAGATCGTATATCTTCAACATACTTCATAAAGATCTTCACAAAAAACTCCACAAAGAACCTTTGCTTCCTATGAGTCTGATCTTGTTTGCCGTAATTTTGGCATATTCTTTTCGACTTATTGGAAGAGGAAGTTTCTATCCTACTCTGTTTTCTTATCTGCGTAGTTTCATTTATATCGGGCTTTATGCCGCTTGGGGAATTTCAATCCGCCAACGTATCGTGCAGAAACAGGTCGGACAATATCTGGTAGGCGTTTCAGTGCTTTTGATTTTGTGGTTTACCTTTCGCTCAGCAAAATACTTTATATTCTGGCAGCCGGTTGCAATAAGATACCAGTGGTATCTATTCTATCTGCCAATGCTGTTTGTACCCATGCTTGCACTGCTGATCGCAATGTCTCTGGGCAAGCCCGATGAATATAAACTGCCAAAATCTGTCTGGCTATTGTCTGCCGTTTCGGGATTTTTGCTTATTCTAGTGCTTACGAATGATCTACATCAATTAGTTTTCACATTCCCTAAAGATGCGGATGTCTGGTCTGATGCAGATCATGGCTACGGTGTGTGCTATTTTGCCGTGATCGTATGGCAGGTGTTTTGTGCCGTAGCAGCACTTATTTTTATGCTCTTTAAATGCAGGTTAAAGAACGGTAAGCATCGTTATTTGCCCGTAATTCCATTTGCGATATCGCTGGCTTATCTTGCATTGAACTATGTTGGTACGCCATGGCTGAAACATTTATTCGGTGACGTTACGGCATTTCAAAGTCTTATGTATATGCTCGGTTTCGAGGCTTGCATTGCTTGCGGATATATTCATTCAAACAGCCGTTACGCAGATCTTTTTGCCTCATCTGTCGGCACATCGGCAGAAATTACTGACAGAGACTTCAACATTCGCTATGCAGCGTTGAATATTGAACCTATATCAAAAGAAACAATGAGAAAAGCCGAGAAAGCTCCTGTCACAGTAGACGGTGGGCTGACCGTACATACTATGCCCATCGGCGGCGGTTATGCGGTATGGACAGAGGATGTGTCGGCGCTGCTTGCCATTAAGGAAGAATCAGAATGTCTTGCGGAAGAACTTGCCGAAAGAAATGAGATCCTTCGCTATGAATACAGGCGGGAGTCGAAACGCCGCAAGGTGGAGGAGCAAAACCGACTGTTCGATCTATTGCAGTCGGCAACACAAAAACAGATCAACCGCATTTCGGCATTGACACAGGAATACCGCCGAATCTCAAAATCTGATACAAACAGAGTTAAAATGCTACTTGCCGAGATTGCCGTTTTATGCAGTTATATCAAACGTCGTAAGCATCTGACACTGCTTGCCGACCGAGATTGTAAGGTTGCAGTCAGCGAGCTTGAGAGAGCTTTTTCCGAATCGTTACAGACATTAAAGCTTTTAAATGTACGCAATACTCTGTATGTGGACAGTGAACTTTCCGCGCTTTCGGGCAAAAATGCTGCTGCGATATTAGATTTTTATGAGGAAGTAATAGAAGCAGATCTTGAAAATTTAACAAGTGTGCAGATAAGCCTCGCAAATATAAATGGATTGCGGCTGTCGCTGAATGTCTGTTGTGAAGCCGACCTGTCGATCTTTTTAAATAAAGGTAACGTTCTTTATGAAATGGACGATGACGCAGGCTACCAGCATCTTGTATTTATTATTGAGGGAGGTGCCGCCGTATGAGTGCCTTTTCTTCACTTCCGGTCTTTTTGCAGACCTTAATACCACTTCTGCTGTTTGTGGAAGCTGTGCTTGAATTGGGACTTTTTATATATCAACTTTCGCATCGTTCAAAATTGCATGATAATTTACCGAGTCTTGTGATTTTTGCGTTTTTGCTTACGCTTTTGTTCTCGGTAACACAGGGGGATCCGTTCAATGGCAAGGATGCGTTTTTATTAGATGCGCCCTGGCTGATTTTCATTACAGTAATTTTCGTTGTTGTTGTTCATTTTGCCTTTGCTCTGACGAGAGAGTATCGCCGCCGAAAGAACATGCTCTCCCCATTTTCCGTTAAAGATGCCACAGACAAGCTGCCTATGGGTTTGTGCTTTGCCGATCCGAACGGGCGTATTGTCCTTTGCAATGACCGTATGCGTCATCTGTCGTTTGCACTGAGCGGGCATGAGTTTCAGATTACCGAAGATCTTGAAAAAGCGTTGGAGTACCCCGATAAAAGTATTATCGTTAATGGCGATTGTTACATACTGCCCGATAAGACAGTTTGGCAATTCCGCAAGCAGCATATAACCGTTGACAATGATGAAAAATGGCTTCAAATGACAGCGCATAATGTCACTGAACTTTATAATGGCAATGTTCGTCAAACTGCTATTAACGACGAAATGAAAGAGGTCAACCGAAAGCTACAAAAAATGTATGAACGAATGGCCGATGATATAAAAGAAAAAGAAATTCTTGACCTGAAAATACATATTCATGATACAATCGGAAGAAGCTTGCTGACAATTCGTGACATAATTGAAAGCGATGAAAACACTGATAAAAAGCTTGAGGCTTTACAGGAAGCAACGGCAGTGCTGACAAGTGATCGAGTGACGGCCAGCGGAACGATGGAAGAGGTTGTTCAGACAGCGGAAATTCTCGGTGTAACGGTGATGATGGATGGATGCCTTCCGGCCGATTCACTTGCCGAAGAGCTTACTGTTGTCGCTGCGAAAGAATGTGTAACAAATTGTATCAGGCATGCCGGAGGCAATGAGGTATATATCAGCGTAAATGGGCGAAAGGATGTGTTTGATATTACGATAACGAACAATGGCGCTGCACCGTCGGGCCCTATTAAGGAGGGCAGCGGACTCTCGTCGATTCGCCACAGCATAGAATCTGCCGGTGGAGAAATGCACACTGTATATAAACCACGATTTGAATTGCTGCTTATCATTCCAAAGGATGCGTCAAGTTTTATATGATGTTCAATAAAAGGAGAACGATATATGATAAATACAATACTGGTTGAAGATGATTTATATATTCAAAAGCATTTTGCCGAGCGGCTGAAATCAAACGAAATTTTTCGCCTTGTCGGCGTATATCGTGACGCTTTTGAGGCAGAGAAAAACTGCAATTGTTCAATACAGCTTATTCTTATGGATGTACAAACACAGCACAAGCACTCCGGTCTTGCCGCCGCAAAACGTATAAAAAAGGCTTTTCCGAATATCAAAATAGTAATTGTAACCTCACTTGTCGACCCGCAGGTATTGGAACGAGCAAAGACAGGTGCAGCAGACAGTCTGTGGTATAAAGACCACGGCACAGAGGAGCTGATAAGTGTGATAAGGCGTACCCTTGCAGGCGAAAAAGTATTTCCTGACACCTCTCCTGCAATTGAAATGGAAGGCACAATGTCCGATACATTCTCGCCCCGACAGCTTGATATTCTCCGCTTATACATAAAGGGCTTTACATACCAGGAGATTGCCGATAAACTGGGCATCTCCAAAAACGGTGTGCGCTGGAACTTAGACGATATGGTTGAAAAAGGTAGATTTGAGAATCGAGAAGCGTTGGTTGTGACAGCTATTGAGAACAAGCTCATGGTGACCACTTTAAAAGACGAATAGAGTAAATGAACCCCTTGACTGACACGGTCAAGGGGTTTTTGTGTCCCAAAGTCAAAAAAGTTTGAAAATAGTTTTTTCTGTCACTGGCACTTGTGCCAGTGACAGACCTCAAAAAATCCGTACAATAAAATGTGTAAGACTATAGTTGTAGTAGAAAGGGGGAGCAATGAATGTTGAAATATAACAAATACATTATGACCCTGTTGATGGTTTTAATTATGCCAGCCTTGGTTTCTGGATGTGTGGCAAAACCGTCAGAGGATTCTAATCTGACCGAAGATAAAACAACCGCCACAACCACAGAAGCAACCACAGAGGCGACTACAGAAGCAACCACAGAGGCGGCTACAGAAGCAACCACAGAGGCAACTACAGAAGCGACCATAGAAGCAACCACAGAAGCATCGGTACAAAAAGACACAGATTTACCAAAACTTCAAAACGCCATTCTTGATAACAAAGAATCGGTTGGGATTGCCTATATCGGTTATGTCGGTTACGAGGCTGATGAGGAAGAAATCATAAATTTCGTAAAAGACAGTCAGTATGCGGATAAATATGATTTTCTCTGCGGCGCGCCCCTTGTAAATGTAGGCGGTGCGGAGCTTTATGCGGTAGTTATTGCCGATACAAAATACAGTGTGTCTGTTTATCGGGCGGAAATAACTGATAATGGTGAATATTCTGTAAATACCGACAATACACTCTATAATTACAACGGAAATGGAATTGATTATTTTTTACTGCGCTGCAATGAAAGTGAAATACATTCAAATGTATCGCTGAGCTTTAAAAAAGGAAACGACTCTTTTTCGGTATTCCCGATGCTGTCAGGAATGGATGGGCAGCTTGTTGACGGAAATTACTATGATTTTTCAATATATTCCGATTATGGCGGCAGCGGTGAGTCCGAGGATAAGAATGTAGCAATAGCAAGGGAAATCCTTTTGGAGTCTCAGGAGGTGCAATACTACATAAGCATGGGTATGAGTGTACAGTATACGGGCCAGATTGATGAAATTGAGGGACGGTCGTGTTGGATTTTTGCACTCGGCACAGACAGAGATGATCAATTCGTCAGAGAACGTTATTACGGAGTGTGTGACAACCTTATATATTTTTATGATTCCTTGAACGACAAATGGGAGGTGCTCGGAAAAGGATAAACATCCACATAACTTACCGTGTGAGTTAAAACACGGAATAATAAAATAAAAAAGGAGGGAAAAATATGGTAGATATTAAAGCAATGGCAGCTGCAACAGCCCCGAGAGAGTTTGAACTCTCTTATACAACTACAATTGAAGACGTATACGAAAAGCTTAACACACATGCTTCGGCTTTTAAAATGCCTTTCAAAATCAAAGGGGGCATCCCTGGAAAGCGCATTTCCTTTGAGAAAGAACCGAACCTCGACGTTACGGTCTGGGTCTTTGTTAAGGATGGCAACAAAATTAAAGTCATGGCAAATATCCAGGAGAACACAACAACCGTCAATGGTATGCGAGTTGACAAAAACAGCGTAATTCAAAAAGGTGTAAGCGGAGTAGCTAATCTTCCTATTCAAAGAGGTGAGTATCTTGATGAGGTGACCGAAAATGTTAAAAAGATACTCAACGGCGAGCAGGTTGAAGATTATGTAGCACCCGTTGGTGTAAACGGCAGTGGACAGACGGAAAAGGATTGGCTTGTAGCCCTTCTTCTCTGCCTTTTCCTCGGCGGAGTTGGTGGCCACCGTTTTTATGTGGGCAAAGTAGGATCAGGCATTCTCTATCTTTTTACCGCCGGCGTTTTTGGAATCGGTGTACTTGTTGATCTGATAAAGATCATTACCGGCAAATTCACTGACAAAGACGGAAATCCTATTCAAAAAAAATAGACAGTACTTCTTGACAGCCTTTAGATAAATATGGCTTAAAATTGGGAACTGTGCCTGAACTCATTCGGGCACAGTCCTGATTGCGAAAGGAGAACTTGTTATGAGTAAAAGAAAAGAAAAAGAGGACATTAAAATGACCATATTTATTATGGTCGTCGGCATAGCATCGATGGTTTTGGGTGTATTCGGAATTGTCACAAGCAGAATTGAAAAGAAAGAATATGCAGCCTCAACTGATATACGGAAAGTTTCCGCTGTTATTGTTGACTTTTCAACCTACGATAGTAAGGATGACAATGGCGATGTAGATTATACAACATATAAATTCAGAATTTCATATGAAATTGACGGAAAGACCTATAAAGGAAAGTGCGAAGAACGCGTTTGGCCAAGAGATATCGCAAAAGGATACACATACGATAAATTGAGAAAAGGCGATACAATAAAAGTAGAGGTCTATAAAACTACAAAAGGAAATTACAAGCTTTCCCCGGAGGGGAATCCCGTTGATTTCCTTCTCTATTGCGCGGCAATCCCTTTTGGCTTGTTCCTTGTTGTTATAATGATATGTGACATTGTAAAAGACAAACGGAAAAAGCAGAGCGAAAATGAAGTGGTCAGCAAGGAATAAATCAGAGGTGATTTTATGGATTTATCAGTATCGCTGTGCATTGCAGCTTCTTTTGCTATATTATGTACATTCTATATCGGTAAAAGTATACTTGTACTGGATTTTTCGGAATATCTTCCCAAGAATTTGAAAAAAGCTAAGCTGGAAAGATTGCTGGCAAAAAGGGAAACTCCTCTACAGGATTCGAAAATCCGAAAGGATATAAGAAAAGCATTTGAAAGAGTACTGATTCCGCTTGGAAAAGCGGATCAAAAGCTTCTTACGGCAAGAATGGACCTGGCTTTCCGAAAAAAAATCGTCAGTCAGATCGACGTACTTAATAAGAATAAGCTATGCCGCAAAATTTACGTCACGGATGTTGTTCCCATTCCTAAAAATAACTTTGAAACATGGAACGATGATGGCAGAGAATGGCGGGAATCAGTTTTGAAGTGCAGCACCCTGGAGCGTTTCGAGTCAATGCAAGGCAACAGGGTTCAGCATGAGATATACCGTAAAAATTCATATCTCCGAATACTTCAGTCGAGACACGTTCGCCGCACAGACAAAAAAGAGAATAAGAAAAGCTATTATCACGATATGTTGAGAATAACCTGCCCATCATGCGGTGCAAGAGTCAAGCTGAACAGTCAGCAGGTTACCTGTGAATATTGCGGCGCCGTTATAAAAAACGAGTTTTACGATTGGCAGACCGAATCGTTTGAGATTTATGAAACGATCAGTACAAATATGAAAAGATTTTTACAGCTTCTTTTGTCCGGTTTCATACTTTTCTTAAGTGTCTTTCCATGCTTATACTTGATCGAGGATACGGAGATTTCCCTTGCAGCCGGCGTCGGTGCAGCGATTCTTGCTTTTGGAACGATTGTTACACCTATTATTTGTGGAAAAGTTAAACAAGACAATTTAGCGAAAAAGATCGTAGGATATTCAGAGAACTACCTCAGATCCTGCTTAAACGAATACTTTAGAAAAAACGAAAATGACAATGATCTGCTTGATTTCAGTATCGGCACGATCAAGCTTTTAAAAGTCTCTAACACAGATGAAATAACAACGGTTAAGTCTGAAGTTTATGGAACAAAAACCTTTCTTCCTGAAAATAGGAAACCGTTTACAAAAAAATTCAAAAAGAAACTGACCATGCAAAGGGCAAGATATCCAGAAAAAAGAAAGTCTGACGGTGAATTCTTTGCTGAGAAGGAATGTCCTAGCTGCGGAGCAACATTCTTGCCCGATGAAAACGGATGCTGTTCTTATTGCGGTTATACCCTTCACGGAGATAGCGAAAAGTGGAAAATAAAAATCTGAATCCTGTTAAAATTCTGCATTGCCGATTAAGGTGAAAAATGGAAACATTTACATATTATTAATTTAAAAAAGGAGGGAAACCTATGAGCAAAAAGAAAAAACTTTTGACTGTCGTAACACTTGTCATACTGATGCTCGGGGCATCAGTATTCACTGTTTCGGCAGCGGACAATTATTCGGTTGACGAAAACACAACCTATGTAACCAACTTTGCTGAGCTAGAAAAAGCTCTTGAAGCCACCTCAAACGAGACAACCCCACCCGATAAGCTTGTTGTTCTCAAAAACAACATAGATTACGAAGAGCAAGTTCCGGGCGATTGGAGCTATCAGGATGAGCAGGAGTGGTATTCAGAAATCACAGTTAGCTATCCTGGAAAAATCACCCTTGACTTGAACGGAAAAACCCTGAAAGTTACAACAGATATTCGTTCAGACGAGGAGACAAGGGATCTGTTTGTGGTTTTTTCAGGTTCCAAGGTAAACACCGACTTCACAATTACCACAACCCAGTCCGGCGGACAGATAATCTTTAACTCAACAGCCAACGAAACTTCAATGATCGCTGTGAACAACCCAAACGCAGATGTGAATATTCTTGGAAAAGCAGGGAAGTTTATCAACTATAATCTCACTCTTACAGCACAATCCGGAAGTGACACTTATTTAAACGATAAGAACAGGCACCACGTTATTTCCTTCTATGATATAAACAATCTCTATATCACCGGTACTCTTATTCAGAATAATGCACGCGTCCCGTCTTGTATATATTCATACGGACCGGAGCCGCAGGGCAATGTTACAATAACAGGAAACTCAGAAATAGAAGTAATTTCAAATCAGCTTCTTAATGAACAGCCGTTCAGCACAATATATTTCCAAAAAAAACCATCCAGCAGAAAAGTAAGGCTTGGCGGCTGTTATATTGGACAAAAGGGAAATGTAAATTCAATCTATTACGGTGGCCAGCCTCCTCATTTCTATGACATAGTTCTATCACAATCTCTGGAAAAGCCGAACTATGTTATTATGCACAACGGTACCAGGGTATACAATACCTGGCCTGACTTTGTTAACTTGGATGCGGATATAGAAATTATCTCCTCCTGTCACGATTCTGAGCCTGAATTAGAGAAAAGGACATCACTTCTTGGTCACTACAAGTACTGTAAAAAGTGTGATGCTCTTGAAAGCTTCCAGGAGCATCAGTTTGGCAGAACTCTCCCTGCTGAAGAGGCAACATGCATCAGAAAGGGAAGAACGGTCGGCTATAAGTGCTTCGACTGCAGATATTATGAGGGTTACACCGAACTGCCAGCACTTGGACACGATTTGAGCGACACCTATACGGTTGACTGGCCGGCAACCTGCGACAAAGATGGAAGGGAATCCAGACACTGCAAACACACAGGCTGTGGGTATGCAATTCAGAAAGTCATTCCGAAGCAGCACCAGAGCCTTGTATGTAATGGCACATACTGCCAAAACTGCAATCAATATGTTAACCCGACCAAAATAGGTTACGGCGACAATTCCTGTAAAAACAAAACCGCTTACTTCTTTACTCCGACGGAAACGAAGGTTTATCTTATCACCATAACTTCGTCAAATCTCGGCAGCGAAAATATTCAGGGAACAGAAGTAAACCTTGTTGAGAATAACCGGCTTAGTGAATCCGTCTCTAGTAACGATAAAGGAAAAGTTACCGAAGTCAGACTTGAAAAAGACAAAACCTACGATGTTACACCGTATATAACTAATTCAGAAAGTCAAGACTGCATAGTTAACATATCCTGTAAGGAACATAATGCGGTTATAGATAACGAAATTAAAGCAACCTGCACAAAGACAGGTCTCACCAAAGGTAAGCACTGTTCAGTTTGTAACACCGTTATAGTCGCTCAGACCAAAGTCAAGGCTCTCGGACATAAGTACTCCAAGTCTGTTGTCAAGGCTACTCTTACCTCAAATGGCAAGATTACCAGGAAGTGCACTGTTTGCAGTACGATAGAACCAACAATTTCGATAGCGAGAATTAAGTCAGTTTCGTTGAAAAAGTCGGCGTACACATATAACGGAAAGGCTCAGAAACCTGCGGTCATTGTTAAGGACGCAAACAAAAAAACGCTTAAGAATGGAACGGATTACACCGTTTCTTACAGCAAAAACCAAAATATTGGCAAGGCGATCGTAACTGTTACCTTCAAGGGCAATTATAGCGGCAGCAAAAAGCTGAGCTTTAAAATCCTTCCCGCCGCGACGAGCAAGATCGCTGTTAAACAGACCACAAACTCGATCAAGGCTTCCTGGAAAAAGGTTGCCGGTGTAAGCGGGTACAGAGTATACCTTTACAAGGGCAACAAGCTTGCCAAGAGCGTTGACACAACGAAGTGCACCCTCACATTTAAAAAGCTTTCAAAGGGCACGGGATACAAGATTGTTGTCAAAGCCTATAAGACGATTGACGGCAAAAAGTCTCTTTCTCTCGTTTCAAAGGAGCTCCTGACCGCAACAAAGCTTTCTGCGCCGACGTCGGTCAAGGTCAAGGCAGGAAAGAAAAGGGCAATCATCAGCTGGACAAAGGATAAGAGTGCAAACAGCTATACAGTATATTACAGCACAAAGAAAAACAGCGGCTTCAAAAAGCTCACTGTTATCAAAAACAGCGCAGACATCAAAAAGCTTACAAGTGGTAAGACCTACTACTTTAAGGTTGTTGCCAACAAGAAGGCTGGAAAGGCTGTTGTGGCTTCTGATTACAGCAAGCTTATAAGCGCAAAAATCAAGTAATGGTGTTATTTGAACCGGTCAACAGATAACCGCAAAACCCCGATGCAGAAATACTCTGCAGCGGGGTTTTTTGTGGCAAAAAAATGGTGTTTCTGTTATGCTGGATATATTAAGAGGTTGATATGCAGCGATGTTATTTTGACATTAAGAAAGGTTCAAGGTATTGCTTATGATAAAAAGGAAATTAGCAACATTTATGTTGACATTAATACTGGTGATGACAGGTGTATCGATGATTAAGGTGATAAGTTATGCGCAGGAAGAAGTTGCTGGTTCATCAACAAATCCCAAAGAGAGAGTTGCAGAATATAAGTACAGTGCTGAAAGTGACCCTCAAAATGGTGTAGTATTGAAGGTTGAATGGAACGAACCCAAATTAGGGGAGAATACAACATTCCACGTTTCGGCGGATGGTGGCAGTGGCCGGTATTTGTTTAGAATGGATGCACCGAGTTATTCCAATCCGGATGAGTATAGCTTTGAATCCGTGGCGGATCCAAGCCGCGGAGCGTGGATTCAATACACAGATGAGTGTGAATCTCACGACTTTGAATTCACAATGACTGCTTCGGGAGTCTATAACTTCAGGTTTTATGTAATGGACAAGACGTCAGGTGTCTATTATATGCGTGTGAGCACAAATATACAGGTATCGGACAAGGCTTATCCGAGCGTGGGTGACATCGTGAATGCTGCGGTAAAAAAGTGCAGCAAGGAGACGGATGGTTCGGACTATGAAAAGGCATTGTGGCTGCATGACTGGCTGTTGCAGCAGCTTGATTACGATCATTCCCTGAAATGGTCTTCGGCAGAGAGCGCACTGACACGAAAGCTGGGCACATGTCAAGCCTATGAGAGTGCCTATTCAAAACTGCTTACTGCAGCCGGCATAACAAATTCTGAGACAAGGGATACCTATGATGGACATACCTGGAATGCCATGAAGCTGGATGGCAAATGGTATCAGGTGGACTGTACATGGGATGATACAAAAGACAATTATTATAACTTTGATCAAACGCATTTGTATTTTGGACTGACGGATGAACTCATGGCGTTGGCACACAACGGTCATGATCAGATTTATACGGCAAGCGGTTATGGCACACGTTCTACAAGCCTGGCAGACAACTACTTTGTCAGAAACGGAGATGCCGCAAAGTGGGCGCGAGCCTACGCTGAGAGGATTCAGAAAAATCTCAATGCAGGTAAAACCAAATTCGAAGTCAGCACTGACAATGCGTCATATCCGCCGAGCATTTCGGGTATTCAAAATGGGATTATCGCATATGCCTTAAATCAGATGACGTGGAAGGCGGGAAGTAAAAAGGTTGCATTGCGTGTGGCAGGAACATCCACCAAGCTTTCTTTTACTGCAAAATATACGGACACAGTAAAGCGCGTGAGAATAGTATTTGCTCCAAATGGAGGGCGTGTGAGTTCCGGAAGTAAGACAGTCATTTGTGGAAAAACTTACGGAACACTGCCGACACCTACCAGAAGGGGATATACATTTGCAGGCTGGTACACAGCAAAGAGTGGCGGCAGCAGGATCGGCAGCAGCTCGGTTGTGAGGACCACCAGGAATCAGACATTATACGCAAGGTGGAAGCTGGTAAAGTATAAGATCCAGTACAGGCTTGGCAAGGGGACAAACAGCCGGTCAAATCCAGCCGGTTATACCGTCACATCTAGGACTATAGTCTTGAAGAATCCGGTCAGAAAGGGTTATACATTCAAGGGGTGGTACAGCGATCCAAAATTCAAGAAAAAGGTTACGAAGATTGCATCCGGCAGCACCGGCAGCAGGAAACTCTATGCCAGGTGGGTGAGAAAATAAATTCGTATAAATCGATGCAATATCCCCCTTTGTTGTCGAATTGTGAAAAATATGCGATAATGAGTGCTGGAGAAAATATTTGGCGCCAAGGAGGCATAAAGGGGATTATGGCAAAAATTGCGTTTTGTGATGATGATGTTTCTGTGCTTGCTGAGATGCAAAGGCTTATGGAACAGTATTGTGCGGAGAGAGACTGCAAAATAGAATACAATATTTTTAATCATCCTTTTGACCTGGTGGCGGAAATAGAGAAGGGAAACAGATATGATATCCTATTTATGGATGTCTTGATGCCGGGAGAGAATGGAATTGAAGCGGCAACGGAGATACGAAAATACGATAAAAACGTCAAGATCATATTTGTCACTTCGTCCTCTGAGTTTGCGGTGCAGTCTTACGTTATAGGCGCATACTATTATCAATTAAAGCCCATCTGGGCAGAGAGCTTTTTCCGTTTGCTTGATTCTGTGCTTGCAGCCTGTAAAAAGGAGGCGGAGACCAGCCTCATTCTGCGATGTAAGAGTGGAATCACCCGTATAGATATAAAAGCCCTGGAATATTGCGAAGTCATTCATCGCACCCTTATATTTCACCTGAATACAGGAAAAGTACTGGAAAGCGCCGGCAGCATGGATGAGCTTGTAAAGCAGCTTTCCACGTATCCTTTTTTTCACAGACCTCACCGTTCTTATCTGGTAAATCTGGAATATGTGCAAAACATAACATTTAGGGGGATTACCATGTCTAGTCTTGCAGAAATACCGGTTCCACGGGGAAAATACAATGAAGTAAAGGATGCATTCCTTGAATATGCGTTCCAGAACAGGCAGGTAATGATATGAGCCTATATATTTCGCTCCTTAACAATATGGCTGTGAGCTTTTTTGGGGGAATATTATCAGCGTCTTTTTGTAATGCGCTGTCCACTAGGAAAAGAAAACTCATTTTCATAGGATGCATGGTTTTACTCCCGCTGATACAGAGCATATTATATTTCAGCAAGGGCGCTGATTTTGTAAGACATATTTATCCGTTGGCGGTGCATCTTCCATTGGTCATTGTTCTCTGGATGTTGACAGGAAAATTGCTGTGGTCTGTTTTTTCTGTACAGGCGGCATACTTGTGCTGCGAACTTAGAAGATGGGTTGCACTTGCCACAGTTGCTGCATTTTCGGGAAGGCAGATGATGCAGGATATTACAGAACTTGTGGTTACAATCCCTGCATTGCTGCTTCTGCTTCATTTTGTGTCACCTGCAGTCAGAGAATTGTCAGATAAAAGTCTCAGGGAGCAATGGCAGTTTGGAATCATACCGGCGCTATATTATGTATTTGACTATTTTACAATAGTGTATACGAACCTTCTTTTGAGTGGCAGTTACGTTGTAGCGGAATTTATGCCTTTTGTATGCTGTGTTGCATATCTGGCCTTTCTCTTATATAACTCCAAAAAGGAACAGATGCAGAATGAGATGAAGCTGATCCGGAATAATCTGGATCTGCAGTTAAGTCAGGCGGTGAGGGAAATCAGCAGTCTGCGTGAGTCGCAGACATTGACCAGACAGTATCGCCATGATATGCGTCATCACCTGCAGTATGTGTCTACATGTATAGAAAATGGTGAAGTTGAACAGGCGCAGGCTTATATATCGGGAATATGTAAGGAGATTGAGGCGCAGAAGGTCCAAATATACTGTGAAAATGAGGCAGTGAATCTGATCCTATCTTCATTTGCGGGTAGAGCCAGGAAGAAAGAAATTGAAATAAAGATACAATGTGCAATTCCCGCAGATTTTACTGTGTCGGAAAGTGATCTGTGTGTGCTCTTGTCTAATGCCTTGGAAAATGCCTTGCATGCATGTGTGCCTTTGGCTGCAGAGGGAAGATCATGCGAGATTGATGTGAATTTTTATGAAAGAAATAAACACCTTTTTTTACAGGTGGTAAATGACTGTAAAGCTCCCATAAAGTTTCAAAATGGAATACCTGTGTCTGATATGGAAGGACATGGTATAGGCGTTCAGAGCATATGTGCGATTGTGCAGCGTTACGGTGGGGTTTTCAGCTTTGCGGAAAAGGATGGCAAGTTTACGCTCAGACTGTCATTGTAAAAGAGTGTCGATTCGATACATTTTTGGTACGATTCGTGCATTTAGACCTCACTGATTGCAAATACATAATAAAATATACTCAGATTATGTGATTGCAATAAAGAGGAGGATATTATTATGAAAAAGACAATGAAAAAACTGATGGTTCTCATAATGACCATGATGATGGGAATGTCTCTGGTGGCATGCGGCGGTGCAGATAAGCAGCCTGCGATTGATGCGTTCAATAAGACAAGTACATCTTTTAATGAGGTTGCAAACATTATCAACGAAAATCCACAGGCTTATGATCAGGATTTGGTTGATACAATGGTCGACATGGCCGGTGTGCTCAATGAGCATAAACAGATCTTAGAGAGCGATGATGATGTTGAGGAAGAAAAGCTTCAGGAAATGATCGACTGGTATGGTACGGTTGATGAGTGGGTTGCTCAGGTTAAGGAAGAAATTTCAAAATAGTTTATTATTAGATCACGTGGTGAAGACTGCATACCAGAGGGGCGGGCGCATTGGAGTGCCTGCCCTTTTTTAATAGCAAAAATTAAAATTCTCTTGCTATATTGCAAAAAGACGTTTAAAATGCATGTGTATTTTTATGTTTTATATCTCAGTCTGGACTCTATCTTCGACAGAGATATACACTCCGTGAGGATTGCTGAGCCGCTGATATGATATATGTCAGCAGAGCTGACTGGCAGCTTGCGGCAAGATTCGCCAGCGAATCTTAAGAAGAAAGACATTCAAATAAGAATATGGCAAAGGAAATAGTGGAATTATGAAAAAGGTAGTAAAATTTGGCGGAAGTTCATTGGCAAGTGCAGAGCAGTTTAAAAAGGTTGGAGCAATCATCACATCAGATGAGAGCCGTGTATACGTTGTTCCTTCTGCACCTGGAAAGAGATTTTCAGATGATACAAAGGTAACAGATATGCTCCTTCATGTGTATGAAACTGCGAAGGCAGGGAATGATTTCACAGAGGAAGTGAAGGCGATCAAGGCCAGATATGATGAGATAATCACAGGCCTTGAGATTAAGGATTTTTCACTTGATAAGGATTTTGAGGAGATTACAAAGCAGTTGGAGGATCTTACCAATCCGGACTCAATGTGCACACTGGACTATGTGGCATCAAGAGGAGAGTTCCTCAATGGTAAGATTATGGCTGCATATCTTGGCTTTGAGTTTATAGATGCTGCAGAGGTTATCTTTTTCAATGCAGAGGGCAATCTCAATAGCTATAAGACGGAGAAGGTACTTGGTGAGAGACTTGCCAAGACACAGCATGCGGTTGTTCCAGGATTCTATGGACTTGGCAAGGATGGCAAGGTAAAGACATTTTCCAGAGGCGGTTCAGATGTAACGGGCTCGATAGTCGCACAGGCAAGCAGAGCCGATGTATATGAGAACTGGACAGATGTCTCAGGCTTCCTTGTAGCTGACCCACGTATTGTTCCGAATCCAAAGCCGATCAAATATATTACTTACAGAGAGCTTCGTGAGCTTTCATACATGGGTGCATCAGTTCTCCATGAGGATGCGATATTCCCTGTACGCCACTGTGGTATCCCGATCAATATCCGCAACACAAATGCGCCTGAGGACGCAGGAACCTGGATAGTTGAGAGTACCTGCCAGAAGCAGGATTATGTTGTAACAGGTATTGCAGGTAAGAAGGATTTCTGTACAATATTTATTACGAAGGCTATGATGAATTCAGAGATAGGATTTGGAAGGAAGGTGCTTCAGGCATTTGAGGAGAATGATATCTCATTTGAGCATATGCCATCAGGTATTGACACGATGACTATCGTAGTTCATGCTGATGAATTCGTACACAAGGAGCAGAGAGTTATATCTGCTATCCATAGACTTGCAGAGCCGGATTCAGTTGAGATTGAGTCGGGACTTGCACTTATAGCTGTTGTAGGCCGTGGAATGAAGTCAGCAAGTGGTACAGCAGGCAAGTTGTTCAGCGCACTTGCAAAGGAAGGCATCAACATAAAGATGATAGACCAGGGTTCATCAGAGCTGAATATTATAATCGGAGTAAAGAACAGTGATTTTGAGACAGCCATAAAGGCAATATATAATACATTTATAACTAACAAGTAATGACAGATTGCTAAGCATCGTAGGGGTGGGCACGTATTGATAATGCATACCTTTGCAGAGTGGGGCAACACAGGGCAGAATATGGCGGAAAACCTCCAAACTGATGTAAGATAAAATTACTCAGTTTGGAGGTTATTTTTATGGCAATAAGAAAAGACAGCCCACAAAAAGCAGCAATGAGAGAAATGACGGTAGAACTGTTCACAAGTGTTATGGTATAATTTGAATGCAAATTGAGCAACAAATCTGGGAAAACATAATCATCAATGTGTAAAATGTGATAGTCATGAGGAAAAAACGAGAATTACCGAAAGGGTGTGGGAGGCATTGTGCGGGAAGAGGACCAAACAACCAGTAGCCTTGGCTGTATTATTTGTTCTAATGTTTATTGGTGGATGTTTTTTTGTGAAAGCCAATCAAGCAAAGGAATTTGAGAAAAAAGATTATGGGGTGTTTTTAAATGCGGACGCCTCATCTTTGGAACGATTTAAAACGTATGAAACGATTGTAATTGATGCACAGTATTTTACAAAAAGGGATATTGAATTGCTCCATCAAAATGGAACAGTCGTATATACATATCTAAATATTGGGTCGATTGAAAACTTCAGGGAGTACTATACAACCTATGCGGAACTGGCAATCGGTGAGTATGAGCATTGGGAGGAAGAACAATGGGTGGATGTAGCAAACCCAGACTGGCAGAAGTTTATAGGACAGCTTTCTCAGGAACTATATGAAAAAGGTGTTGACGGATTCTTTATAGATAATTGTGATGTATATTATTACAATCCGCACGAGAGTATTTTTGAAGGCATTACAGCGATTCTACAAAACATGATGACGTTTGGAAAAGCGGTCATCATCAACGGTGGAGATACTTATGTGGCGGAATATAGGGAACGCTATGGGGCGATTGATCAGATTATGACAGGTGTAAATCAGGAATCAGTATGGAGCAGTATTGATTTTGATAGCGGAACTTTTGGTGAACAAACGAGCGAGACGAGAGAGTATTTCTGCAAATATTTGGAAACGTGCAAGGCGGATGGGGTGGAAGTGTATCTTTTGGAATATACAACTAATCAAAAACTGATTCAAAAAATAAAAGAATACTGCAAGGAGCAAGACTTCCATTTTTATATTTCCAGTTCCCTTGAACTTAGATAATGAGTGTTGAGAAATACGAAAAAGATGAGCAAATTAAGTTTCGTCACTTCGTTCCGTCAAGGTGGCTACACCCCCTTGCGCCGCTAAAGAGGCTATCCCCTGTGGACTTGCCGTCCGCAAACAGCATAAAATGCTGTTCGCCGCCAGCAAGTTTGAAAAAGAAACATAAAGCTTTGGAGGTGCTTATTTGAATGAAAAAGTTGATAGCATTGCGAGCCGTCCGTCACATGGCGAAATCTGGCATGAATCCTAAGACATTGCAGTACCTCATGGGGCATTCGGATATTGCCGTGACACTTAATGTTTACACCCATGTTGGACTTGAGGATGCGGAGAAAGAACTTCAGAAGATGCAGGGGTTGGAAAATGCAAGAAAAGAGATGGGGATTTCGGACAAGGATGATAAGCCTTTGAAACAGAATATGTTCAAGGTGATTTGATAATAGAATATTGGTGGAAACTGGTGGCACTCAGGCATATAGCTTGGGTGCCTTTTTGACTGGTAAAAATATGCCTTGGCCGATATAATGTAAATTGAAAACAAAAAATATTTTGTTAAGGAGAGATTTGATGGGAACATGGGGAGTAGGCATTTATCAAAATGACATAAGTGCAGATGTGAAAGAAGATTATATTGCAAAACTTAAGTCGGGGAAAAGTGATGAAGTTGCTCTGAAGGAAATATTATCAGAATATCAGGAGGACATGGAGGATATCGACTGCAAATATGATTTTTATTTTGGTCTGGCAGATACGTTGTGGAAAAAGGGAAGATTGACAGAGAAAATTAAAATAATAGCACTTCAGTTGATAGAAGAAGATAGAGTATCGCAACGTTGGCAAACAGAAAGAATTAGGTATGAGAGAAGTAAGGTATTGGACAAGTTGAAAGTGCAGTTAGAAGAGACGATGCCGGAATATAAAAAAATTCCTGTTCATAAACCATATGTCTTGGGATGGGAAGAGGGAGATGTATATTTTTTTCAAATTAAAGAGAAAATAGAGAGTTATGAAAAATATCTTGGTTGGTATGCTTTGTTTTATGTGGACAAAATATATTTGAGGGATTGGAATGTAAATGGAGTGGCTGATGAAGTAGCAGATGTATACTTTTTCTTAACTAAAGATAAACCCGAAAGTATAGATGCTCTTCGTACATCGAAAAGAGTATGCTTTCATATAGGAAAAACAGGTAATAGATACCAAATGCATATTTATGAGAGCTCGAGGAGAAATCGTCCAAAGGATTTAACTTTGCTTGGGAAGTGTGACGGAATTCATTATCCTTTAAATAATAGTAGTAAGGGAGGCCATTTTTGTTGGAGTAGAGTAGATATAAGGGAGATATTATATGGTTACGAAAATCAGTTGAAATTAGACAACGAGGATTAACATTAAAATTATAAATAATGCACACCTCCATCCGTAGTCTGACCCCCTTAACTGACTACGATTTGACTACTACACAAGGCATCCGTTTGCTCCGTTTTGCATTATTTTGCAAAAAGTGTAGTTTTAGAAAATAAAAATACGATGCCCGGAAAAGTCGATAAATCAACGCAAAACACGGCAATACAGGGCATTTCAGAACAGGAGAAATTTATGATTAGGGTTTTATTCATCTGCCACGGCACTCCAGTTTTATGATAATACATGCCTTTGCAAAGTGGGGCAACACGGGGCAGAATATGGCGGAAAGCATTGGAATTACTACGGTTTCGACTACTAAGGTTCATGGACGGAATCGGAATAAAGGCAAAGGTGTTGGGAGAAATCCTTAGTAGTAAGGGACTACTAAGCGATGGCACATATAGAAAACTTTGAACGTAAAAAAGCCACAATTGTTGGTAGTAAGACTACTGGGATTGTGGCTCTTTTTCATATAAAAGAATATGGCTTATTATCCGTAACCTTAAAAATACAGTTGGAATATAATATAGTGGGCAAATATTTGATTTTTGCCATTGTAAAAATATGGAGAAATGAATAATTTTTATATTTATTCACCTTGACTTATAAAACATTTGGAGTGATAAATTGGATGAACTAATGGCTAGGGAGATAGTCAGCATGGAAGAAACAAAGAGTAAAAGAATAGAGATGCTGATTAAAGAGAAGTATCTGCTTATAATCAGGGAAGTGGGTACTTATTTTAGTTTGGACAAAAAAGGTTTTGGAGAATGGCAGAAAAAATGAAGATGGCTTTTCTATGGTGATTTGGAATGGGTATATGATAATTAGAAACAGTTTTGAACAACAAATAATAGATAAGATAAAAAACAAAATATTCGTTGGCGTGGCAAAATGTATTGTAAATGTTGCACACAAATGGTAATATGTTTTGGGAGGCGATACAATGAATAAAACAATTTCTATGAGTATTAGAGTTAGTGAAGATGAATTAGAAAAATTGAAACAAGCAGCACAGATAGAAGCATATGGTTCATATAGTGAATTTATAAGAAGGACTGCGCTGAAAGAGGCAGAAAGAGTTATTGAGAATAAGAGAAGAAAAAACAAGAACCAAGAAATTTGAAAGGCTGGAAATTGTATGGCTAAGAAAGAACCATTTGATTTAAAAGAAAATAAGTATTATCAGAAAAGTTTGTTTGATATAGAGTCGGTAGACTGTGAAAAAGAATTTTGGAATGTAGATGAAACGATTTCAGAATTATCGTATTTGACCCATGATTATTTTAGATATTATGGAAAATTTCCATCTAAAATTGGGAAAATGATAATAGAAGACTTGTTGACTAAGGGGGTAATTGATCCCAAAAGTGATTTTATAATTGATAATTATTCGGGTTCAGGAACATCACTAGTGGAAGCAAAATTAGCAGGGGTTGATTCAATAGGGTTTGATATAAATCCTTTTGCTGTATTGGCAGGACGTGTAAAAACCTATAATTATGAAATGGAGGGTTTATACAAATACTGGGATGAATTAAGAGAAGAAATATCCAGTTACAATAATCATTATTTAGGTGGATTATTCGCTCAATTGACAGGTGGATTAGATGAAGATAAAATTAGTATAATCGACAAAGCTACGCAAGAACTGTGTAATGATGAGGCGTTTTCTAAATGGTTTTCTGATGATACTATACGCCAATTATATATAATAAAGACGTGTCTGTTGAAGAGAGAATATACACGAGAACGAGAATTTTTTGATCTAGCATATTTTGCAATAATTAGACGTGTTTCGAGGGCGCATGATGCTGAGGTTCGACCACACATTAATAAGAAGAAAAGACAAAGAGATGCAATTGATGCATATGTGAAAAAAGTTAATGAAATGATTATAAAAATGGAGGAATGGAATCAACACACAGACAATAGAGTATATTCTGATGCATATATAATTAATAATTCTGATGAAAAAGAAGTTACTGATTTGATTAAAGAAAAGAAGCAAATTATAAAAAAAGAACTAGGAGCTGTATTGTCACATCCTCCATATTTAAATTGTTTTGATTATATTCCTGTTTATAAATTGAAGTTTATGTGGGCTAAAGGATTTGTTGAAATATTTGGTAAGAAAAATTATGAAGAGATAAAAGCATCTGAAATAAAATCGTATCCTGTCAATAATGATGATGCAATAGAAAGGTATTTTTTACATAATTATAAAGCGTATAGAACCGTTTATGAAAATTTAAAAGAAGGTGGTTATTGTTGTATAGTGATTGGGGATTGTACTGTGAAAGGTGAATTATTTAGTGTTCATAAAGCCTTTATCACAATGATGGAAGAAATTGGATTTAAAATTGCGAAATTGGCTTATAGATCAACAAGCTATGGAATGGGAAGATATGCATATAGCTTTAGAGCAGATTATTCTGAAAATGAAAATAGTAAGCAAGATGCAATACTTTTCTTTGTAAAATAAAATAAAAGCTGCCACGATAATTGTGGTAGCTTTTATTCATTAAAATTAAATTAAGTTTACAGACAATGAGTTGTTATTACAGTTAATGGCAACATAGCCATTCTGTTCAATATCATATAAAATGTGATTATCAAAATATGCAAGGACATCATTTATAACGCTACGGACCTGAGAATTCGTTTCAAATTTCTTTTTGCTGATATAAGATAACATATTATCTGTTCCAAAATGATCCTCAAAACGTTTGAATGCATAGATAAGTATCTCGTCTGGAACTACTAGATTATGATCAATACAGGTTTTTATTACATTTCTAGATTTTTCTTCCCAATGAGAAAATTCGCACAAAACGTGTATAAATGTCATTAATTTGTTGTTTTGATCAACATCTTCTTTTCCCCAATGACCGTCAATTTTTTTTCGTAAATCCATGGCAACTAAAGAGGCTTGTTTTGCCTTTTCGATAGTCTGAGGACCAGTTAAACAATTCCATAAAGAAACTTTTATAGATGTATTGGTTATGGAATCAATCTTTATAGTCTTGCAGATTCTAATTATTCCAGGTATTTCTGTAAGCATATTCCCGTGTGGAGTAGTATTTAGAAAGTTTTCATTTTCATCAATGATTAGTTTAATATTATCTCCGACAGAAACCTGGATTTGCTGAGTACGGTTATCTTTACTATTGTAAATTTCTAATAATCCAGTGTTATTGACAATAGAAATGAGTTTAATTGTTGCCGTTATTGAATTTGTCATCCATTGTCCAGACATAGAAATATCAAAAAAAGAATTGAGACCTAAATTTTTTATATGTCCAGAAGTGAATTTAGTTTCTTCGACGCCAACACATTTACATTCGATTGCTCCAAATAAACCATCTTTTAGGCGAGGATTTTCAAAAAAGCCGAATTCAACTTTGTGTCCAGCGGATGTGAAACCTTCGAGTTTTCCTTCTGTATCTAAATGACTTTTTAGAGTATTATTTTGATATACAACACCCATTGTTAATATCTCAAGCATATCACCGACTTTTCTTCCTATTTGATGCCCCATCAAGTTATAGTTGGCAATGCACTTATAGAGATTAGTTATGTAAGTAAAATCACGTAATTCATTTTGTATATTTACTATCATTTGTAAATCCTCCTAGAAATAGATTGCAAATACCCATCATTTATTATATAATTTGTACACTAACATATGAACCGTATATATACGGTATTTTGGGAAGGGGGATTAATTATAAATATTGGTAATGCATTAAAGTATTATAGAAAACTTAGCAAATTGACGCAGGTTCAGGTTGCTGATATGGCGGGCGTGAACGATAAGTATTATGGTGAGATAGAACGAGGGGAGTCAAGTCCAACGCTAGAGAGATTAGAACTTATTAGCTATTCATTAGGCGTGGACATTCAACAATTGGTTGGATATAAACAGTTGGTGCCGGTTGTGATAGAAGTACAAGCGAGCCAAGAAAAGGCTACAAATAACAAAAAAGTACATGCTTATTGCAATTGTTGTGGTACTGAATTTATATCAAATGAAAATGATATAAAATGTCCTCAATGTGAATGTGAGTATTCTGATGAAAATGAATATATTGAGATTTATGGGCATTAATGTAGAGGGGGTATCCAAATCTCTACGACTTTTTTACCTGAAGACCGACGGCCCCCTTCGTGCGAATTTTCGCGGAATTAAACAGGGGGGATATCCACCAAGGTCGGTTGATGTGAAAATATCCGTTGAATGTCATCACTTTAGCCGATTTTGTTTTGCCGGATAGTACCGAAATCCGCAGAAAAAACATGTAAAAAGCAGCATAAAAAGCACAGTTTTTCTGCGTACATTTTGGCAGAAATATAATCCGAAATGTCTTGCTATTCTGTGCCATCAGAGTGATATATGTACTACCGAATAAAGAAAGGCGGGTACATATTATGAAGAATGAAATCAGATTCACATTGGAATCGAAGCAGAGACCAAAACTAGCACAGGAGATCGGAAACATACTTGGAACAGTACCGCATTATGAACGGGTACCAAGCTGTGCATATAATATTGCAGGATACCGACTAAATAAAGAGGGTGTATTGCATATCCCGGATGGAACTGAAAAAGAAATAGTGGAAGACCTGATTCGGCAGTTACGGGAACATGGGTTTCAGGACGATATGGAAATAACGGAAGAAGTGCCCGTGCAACAGGATAAGCTGACAATAGTGATTCCGAAAGAGAGCCTTACGGATACGGCATTGGAAAATTTACAGAAGATCATAGTAAATAAGCAGACACTTTTTCAACGTGCATTTCGGACGGACAGTACAGAAATAAAGATTACTGAGGAAAAAATAAACTTTACATGGTTTCCGTACACAGCAGATGGCGATGAGATTACAGCCTACACGCAATTTATCTCAAGGCTGTGTGATATGGCAAGAGATGCAAAAAGAGTTTCATCAAAGCCGACTGAAACGGACAATGATAAATATGCTTTCCGCTGTTTTCTGCTCAGACTTGGTTTTATCGGAAAAGAGTATAAGACAGCAAGAAAGATTCTGCTTAGAAATCTTACGGGAAATTCAGCATTTAGAAGTGTAAAATAAAGAATGAGGGTATTGACTGCTGCATGAGTCAATACCCTCATTCTTTATTTTTTTATAGTAATCTGTACTGCCATATTAGAAACATCCTGTAGAGTATTTTGTTCTTTGCAGCGTTGCGCTTCGGATTTGATAAGGTTTTCAACATCTTTCTGCCCGAAGGAATCAAGAGAAAGATACAATTTCATAATATCAGTATAAACGGATTCCAGTTCCCAGCGTCCCAGCTGTTCTATATCATCATCTGACAATTTGGCTGATGATGAATCGTTGGATTTCCCAAGTATATAATCCGTACGCACATCAAATAAATCAGAAAGTCTGATTAAGGTTTCAAAATCCGGGGTACGTTTACCAGTCTCCCACATAGCAACAGTTCCTTTGGAAACACCAAGGGTTTCTGCAAGTGAAACCTGCGTATATCCACATTTTTTTCGTAGTGATTTCAGACGTTCATCAAACATAAGCACACCTCCTATGTGAGAATAATATCACTAACTGTTAGAAAATACAAGCGATTTTAAATAATTATAGATATTTATATCATAAAATGTGAGATTGTAGATTGACATAGGTAACAATATGTGATATAAATAAAATATAAAATCTCACAATAAGTGAGAAAACAACAGCGGATGTCATACAAAATGTTTCCCGCAAATAATGGGATAATTGGATTTTCATACGAGAGAAGGTGATTAAGATTAAGGACAGGAAGAGACAGCGGTTGAATCGCAGATTAAAGCACAAGGAAGAACTTCTTGACAAGAAAAATGACCTGGGTGTTAAGGATCTGACAGCATATAATGCCGTTAAGCAAATGGCAACAAATGGAAAAGCGTCAATAGTATGGAGATAGACCGCCGGGAAACTGGCGGTATTTTATTACCTCAAAGGAAGGAGCAACATCTTATGGAAAAAACAACTATGAGTGTGCAGGAGTTATCTGCACAGATGGGAATCAGCCTGCCAAAGGCATATGAACTGGTAAAGACACCGGGATTTCCAACAATACGAATCGGAGCAAGAATTTTAATTCCGATTGAAGCCTATAAAGAATGGCTTGTAAGAACATCTATTAACCATTAAACAGGATTGCAGAAAAGAAGGAGGTGAGCAGGATGGGAGATATGACAGTGGAAGAATTAAAGGATAAAAATCTGTGGTTTTTATGGTCAGCAAAACCCGGCAAGAATGGGAAAGTTACCAAAGTTCCATTCGCAGCAAATGGAGGAGCTACAGGAACAGATGATGCACATAAGGGTACATGGGTATCTTTTGATGATGCAGAATCAGCCAGAAATCAGTTTCGGGCATCGGGGCTTGGCTTGAAGATTCCGAAAGGCTTCTTCTTATTAGATATAGACCATAAGGATATTTCAGATCCATTTGCACAGCTTATGTTATCTCGGTTTTCTTCCTATGCAGAAGTATCTCCAAGTGGCAAAGGGATTCATATTATTGGTCAGTGTGATATTACAAAACTTCCGGTACATTTTGATGACAGAAGGAAGAAACTTGTGTTGGACAGTGAATATTATCAGAAACGTTCTGATATTGGATTGGAACTTTATATCGGTGATATTACAAACCGATATGGCACTTTTACAGGAAACACAATTAACAGTCTGCCGATAGCTGACTGTACACAGGCGGTTCTTACCACATTGGATAAGGAAATGAGGAAAAAGCCGAAAGCGAAGTACAGTGCAAAGCGTGATGGTGGTAGGGCAGTATTTGATATTGTCTGTGATCTTCGTAAGCAGAAGAACGGAGATAAGTTCATCCGGCTTTATGATAAAGGTGATTTCAGTGAATATGGTTCCCAGTCTGAGGCGGATGCTGCCCTTTGTGCTTTGATAGCATTTAGGACAGGAGCAGACCCGGATGCGATTGATGAAGTGTTTCGCAGCTCTGCTTTATACCGAAGCAAATGGGAAAGGGACGATTACAGGGAAAACACAATCAATGCAGGAATTTCAGCCTGTAATGGTGTATTTCACAGGTCGAAAATGGAACATCCTGATTTCATAAAATTTAATGAACAGACAGGAGAACCATATGTGAGTGTACCGCTTCTTGCAAAATATGTAAGAGAGCATTTGCAATATATTTTAGTCAGAGACAACGGTAAACAGGGACTTTTGAAATATGTATACGAAGGTGGATGTTACAGGCTTTATGCAGATAATATGCTGCTTGGAATCATAAAGAAGTATATTGCTGATTATGACGAGGAACTTGTAAAGATGAGTAAGGTCAATGAGGTGCTTTTGCATATTACCACAGACCTTACATATGTAAGTCCGGATTCGCTGAATGCAGATGAGGATATCATCAATTTTCAGAATGGAATTTTGAAGATTACTGCAACTGATACAGAACTGATACCACATTCAGCAGATATACTTTCCACCATACAACTTCCTTGTGAATGGTCGAATGAAGATATTCTGGTAAAGAATCCATTTGGATTCCAACTTGCCGGAGTACTGGTAAATGATGCAGTTACAAGAGAGGCAATTTCCAAAGACCAGATGAGAAAGTTCCTAAAGTTTGTGCATGACGATGTGGTGTACTGTAAATACTATGAAGTGGTGTACATACTCTTTCATACGGGAATGCGAATATCAGAATTTTGTGGCTTGACGCTGAAGGACATTGATCTTGAGAACAGAACTGTAAATATTGACCACCAGTTGCAGCGAACATCGGATATGCGATACATCATAGAAACCACAAAGACGGATGCCGGAACAAGAGTATTACCAATCACGGAGGATGTGGCACAGATGTTTCAGGCAATCATTGAGGATAGAAATGCACCGAAAATGGAGAAAGCCATAGATGGATATAGTGGATTCCTGTTTTACGATGATAATGGAATGCCACTTGTGGCAATGCACTGGCAACATCGTTTCAATCATATGGTTGGAAGGTACAATGATATCTACCGGGTGCAGATGCCAAACATTACTCCCCATGTATGCAGGCACACCTACTGTTCCAACATGGCAAAATCGGGAATGAATCCAAAGACGTTACAGTACCTTATGGGGCATTCGGATATTAGCGTTACCATGAATGTGTACACGCATATCGGATTCGATGATGCCGAGGAAGAACTGAAACGGATGGAAGAGTTCCAGAAGGCACAGGCAGAGATTGAAAAGAAGAATGATGCGAAGGCGGTATCGCAGAAAATGTTCAAAGTAGTGTAGCAATGCTACATGGTAGAGACGCTCCGGCTTCGGCGGGAGCTTTTTTGCGTCCATAAAAAATAAGTCCGTTTTATCGGACAATAAATACGGTATTATTAGAGTACAAGAAAACAGGAAGAGGTGATGCGAATGAAATACAAATAAAAAGGAGGAAATAATATGTATTTTTTAATTGACTATGAAAATGTAAACTATGCAGGACTTGAAGGAACAGAGTTCTTGGAAAAAGGTGATACGGTTTCTATTTTTTTTAGTGATGTAAGCGATAAAATTGTTGCTTACCGAATGAGGGACATTGAAATGTCCGGTTGTAACTTTGAGATTTGCAAACTGCAAAATGTTAGAAAAAATGCACTCGATTTCTATATCGCATCAAAGGTAGGCGAGATATTTGCCGTAGACAAAGATGCTAAGATTGCAATTGTCAGTGCAGATAAGGATTATCGGTCAGTACTAGATTATTGGACTCCAAGATTATCGGTGCCTAATCAGTTGGTTCGTTGCAAGACACTTGCTAAGGCAATTAGCCATGTTAATGGAGAAGGTGCGAGAAAGACACTTGTAAATGAGAGAATGAAGATTCTTGACCTGCAGACAGAGTATGGTAGGTATGAGGAACGTAAGAGAATTGTAAACGAGATTACAGTGTTGTTCGCTGGGACTGATTATGAAGCACTGATTTCACAAATAGTCGACATGGTTATTTCAACTGACAAACCTAAAATCTTATATCTTACTTCTTTGAAGTCTTTTGGAAAAAAGGACGGCACAGAAGTGTATAGAAAAATAAAAAATTCCGTTATAAGTGTTTAGGAGGTCAGATGATGAGAAACTATGTAAAGATTGAGAGGAAATCATTATTGTATAATTACTATGCCTACATTGATACCGAGGATTTCCTTGCAGACAGTATCTTTATTCAAGAGAAACTTAGAGTGTTCTTTGGTAAAACTGGAAGGAAGCAGGACAGCCAATATGTAGTTGTACTGTGTAAGGTTTGGAAGTGGGACGCAGAGAAGTTTGTTCGTGCAATGGGGATATTTTATAATAAACTGTTGCTGCTAGGACATGGAGAATGTGTGAATTTCTTTGAAGAACTTGGTATGAGAGAGTAGCATATGTATGGAATGCCCCGGCTTCGGCTGGGGTGTTTTTCTTATGGAAAAAGAATTAAGAAGACGATATAATATAGAGTAATTGGAGGTGGAACATATGACTTTTGATGAATATAGAATAAATTATTGGCGAATGTTTTTGTTACTGGAAAAGGAACTTGTAGAGGCATTAGATTATGTTGAATTAAATACCAATAATTACGCAACGACTTCTATTGTATTTTCTAAATTACTATTGAGCATAGGTGCTGAAATAGATAATGTTTTTAGGGAATGCTCAGGACTATCCGGTAGAAGTAGCATTGAACATTATTACAATTTCATCATTAATAAATATCCGGCAATAGTTAATCAGCAGGTAAAAGTGAAAGATACAACTATTGTTCTTAAGCCTTATGATGGGTGGAATGGAAGTCAACCAGCGCAGTCATTGATTTTTTGGCAAAAGTACAATGAACTTAAGCATGATAGAGTTTTAAATGCGCAGAATGCATCTTTAGAAACTGTTCTGAATGCGCTTGCGAGTCTCTTTGTGATGGAACTGTATCGCTTTGATGATATATATAGAACGCACGGTGATACATTTACTAATATGCCTAATGATGAACTTGAATCAAAATTATTTGTTTTAAACGCATGGGATATAAAAATGAGAACTTCAAAAGTGAAACTGGATTACTCGTTATATGATGAAGAAAGTGGAACATATGATTTTCAATTATAAATAGAATTTACAAGGAAGAATAATCCAATGGATATAGATAAAAAATGTGAAGATACAGATATAAACATAATTAAGAATGAGATAGAATTATTTTTTACGGATAAAGCCAAGTTATTTATTTTCAAAGATAAATATTTCTATCTGGAAGGTACAAATATTTGCATGAGTGGAGATAATCTTATAACACAAAAGCAGATGTGGAGAAGAGCATACCGCAAAAGAAAAGCACCTGACAATGCAAAGAATGATGATGAGTTTTTGCATATATTATTTTGCCTCGGATAAGAAATATCTATCGAAGTAATGTTAATAATGTTCGCAATTCAACGTATGGGTATAATGACAATCCATTTTTATTTTTCAAAGCATTACGAAATATGTACATATGTGAATTTGATGAAACTAAAGCGAGCGAGCCGTTAGATTATGTTGAAAAGGCAATAATACAGACAAAGTCATTTTGGGTATTGTTTGGACTTGGAGCAGAAGGGTATGCAGAATGTGAGAGAGCATTTTGTGTGCGTGGGATTTTAGAATTATGTGCTGACGAAAAATATGAAAAATTTCTGTGTAAAAGGATACCAGAGGTGGAGGATTTGTCACTTTATGAAGAAGTGTTGGAGAAATTGAGGACAATCAGAAAGGTACAAATGACAGAACGATTAGAGGCAATAAAAAATGTGTAAAATCCTTAGTAGTAAACATTTTCCTTTTACTACCAATTTTACTACTAACAGGCAGTACCAACTTGCTCAATCTTGCTCTGATTTGCCATAATCTGTAATTTCAGAGCATATCACAATACCTCCGGAAACCCTTGCAAAACAGGGCATTCCGGGACAAATCAAGGAGAAACAAAACAATGATAAAAATACTTTTCGTTTGCCATGGAAATATATGCCGTTCCCCCATCTCCGAGTTCGTCCTCAAGGACATGGTAGAAAAGCTCGGCATAGCAGATAAATTTGATATAGCCTCTGCGGCCACCAGCACTGAGGAGATCTGGGGCGGAAAAGGCAATCCGATATATCCGCCGGCGCAGGAAGTGCTGAGGGCGCATGGCATAGGTAAGACGGTTTATACAGACTTTAGTGGCAAGCGGGCAAGACAGGTCACACAGCAGGATTATGAATATTATGACTATCTTCTCTGTGCAGATACAGCAAATGTGAGGAACACAATGCGCATAACCGGTCCGGACTACCAGGACAAGATACATTTGCTGCTCGATTATGCGGGAAGACATGGACAATCTATAGCTGATCCGTGGTATACGGGACGATTTGATGAGACATACAGGGATGTGTGTCAGGGATGCGAGGGATTCCTTGCGTATCTCAGTCAAGGCGATAGGTTGTAGATAATGTTATCAAAATGGGAACAATGGGATATTATTGAGTGCACCAGCTGAACGCAGGTGCATTTGATATTGTCAGATTGTTCCTTTTTATTCTGACAAGGTATTGCCGGTATGTGTTTACACTCTCGAAGGCATGGTTTTATATTGATTTTATATTGCTTGTTTTATATGGCAACACCACAAGAAACGTGATATGATTTACGCATAAATGCATGAGAGAAAATATATAAACCACCAACGGAGGGCACACAAATGGAATTATACAAAGGCAGACCGGATACAAATGAAGGACGACTTGAGAGGGAGATCAGAGTTTATGATTTCCTTGATGATCACGGCATAGAGTATTGGCGCACAGATCATGCTCCAGCAGACACAATGGAAGTTTGCAGCGAGATAGATGCGGTGCTTGGGGCAACCATTTGTAAGAATCTGTTTCTGTGCAACAGGCAGAAGACACAGTTCTATCTGCTCATGATGCCGGGCGACAAGCCGTTCAAGACAAAGGAGATCACATCACAGATAGGCAGCGCGAGACTTTCATTTGCATCGCCGGAGGATATGGAGAAGTATCTGGATATCAGGCCGGGGGCGGTCAGCGTCATGGGTCTCATGAATGACCATGAGAATCATGTGCAGCTGCTTGTTGACGAGGATGTTATGAAGGGCGAGTATCTTGGATGCCATCCGTGTGTGAACACATCAAGTATGAAGGTCAGGACGGAGGATATATTGGGAAAGTTTCTTGAGGCGGTTCACCACGATATGATCAAGGTGACGCTCACTGGAGAATAGGAGTGGTAAAAATGATGGCAGAGCGAAGAAACGGGGGCAAACCTCGCAGAGAAGAAAAAAATAAAACGAGTGGCAGCGTAAACGAAAGAAAAAGACAGACACATAGCAGAAAGTACGATGTAACAGGTGGAGAGAAACAAATAAAAACAGGAAGCAAAGGTAAAAATGTACAGGGAAAACCGCGACAGGCACATTCATCACAATATAAGCTCAACCCGAACAGCAAATGTCCTATATCCCACCTGTGCGGTGGCTGTCAGTATGTGGATATGCCATATGAGCAGCAGCTTGCTGAGAAACAGAAGTATATAGATGACCTGCTCGGAGCATTTGGCCCGGTGGACAAGATAATAGGCATGGAGAATCCGTATCACTACAGGAATAAGGTCACTGCGGCATTCAGGAGAATGAAGAGCGGAGAAATAATTTCCGGGGTGTACGAGGAGGGGACACACAATATACTTCCAGTCGAGAACTGTTATGTGGAGGATGAGAAGGCTGCGGCCATCATCAGAACATTTGCCGGACTGATAAAGTCGTTCAAGCTCCAGATATACAACGAGGATACAGGAACCGGACTTATCAGGCATTTGCAGATAAGAGTCGGAAGAAAGACCGGACAGATCATGGTGATCATAGTCACCGCATCGCCGGTATTTCCGTCCAAGAAGAACCTTGCAAATGCACTTGTGACAGCTCATCCGGAGATCACAACGGTTGTCCAGAATATCAACATGAAGGACACGAGCATGGTCATAGGCGACAGAAATCAGGTCGTTTACGGCAAAGGTTATATAGAGGATATCCTATGCGGAAAGCGTTTCCGTATATCACCGGGCAGTTTCTATCAGGTGAATCCGGAGCAGACGGAGGTCCTCTATGGCAAAGCCATCAAGTACGCGGATCTCAAGAAGAAGGAGACCGTGATCGATGCCTACTGCGGTATAGGAACCATAGGCATAGCTGCAAGCGACCGTGCAAAGAAGGTCATAGGCGTGGAGTTGAATGAAGCCGCTGTGCACGATGCCCGGGTGAATGTGAAGATGAACAAGATACAGAATGTTGATATTTACAGCAACGACGCCGGCAGATTTATGGTCGATGTCGCTGAGGAGGGTGACAGCATAGATGTGGTATTCATGGATCCTCCGAGATCTGGAAGTACAGAGGAGTTCATGTCATCGGTCATCACACTTGGACCTAAAAGGGTTGTGTATATATCCTGCGGACCGGAGAGTCTTGCCCGGGATCTGAAATATATGACAAAGCACGGCTATCAGGTAATCAAGATGACCCCTGTGGACATGTTCCCGCTCACCCGCGGGGTAGAGACCGTGGTGCTCCTCACAAGGGCGGGTGCGGTACATCGTGGATAAAATTAACAAAAAGCCGGTTCTCTATGAGTGAGAACCGGCTCCGTTTATAAAAATGGAAGGTTTTATCGTAAATTAAATCACGTTACATATATTTGACAAGCTCATCGATGATAGGAGCGTAGTGTTCGCCTTCAAGACCATAGTCTTTTTCTTTGTAGTTCCATGCGGCGCGGCCTATTCCGTACTTTTCAAATACAGAATGGATATCTTTGTACCAGTTCAGAGTTCCGTCAAGTGGTGCCTGATCTATAACACCATATTCGCCGCAGTACATAAATCCGTCTCTTTCTTCAACAGCCTTGATGCCGTCGAGAAACATTTTTTCGAACAAATCAGGTCCGATGGAATTAAGTCCAAGGCTACTCTCGGTGATGGCCCCATGCATACACCCTTCGATCTGGCGGGATTTCTCCATGTAGTCATTGAAATCCCCCGGATATTCGATATGGAAATCTGAAGGCATACCTGTTACCCAGTAAGCAGACTGGTGGGTAAATACCATTGGCTCGTAACAGTGGAAATTGTAAACTATGTTCTCATCGTTGTGATGAGGGAGAAGCTTTATAGATGTAACAGCATTGTAGCCAACCCCACCGAGCAGGATCTTGGCAGTAGGTGCTTTCGCACGGATGATCTCGATGCATTTGCTTGATATTTCGTTCCACTCGTTTACAACGGTCGGACTTACGACCTCGTTCAACGGCTCGAACATCATTATGTCTGCATCCTTAGCATATCTGTCTATAAGCTTTCTCCATATTCCATAGAATCTTTCCTGAAGAGGTTTCTCATGGAAGAATTCAAGAAGATGAGCCTCGTCGTCAAATATATATCCATATGTCTTGTGCAGATCAAGAACCATATTGAGGTTGTATTTTCTGCACCACTCTATACAAGAGTCGATGTAAGCATAGCCGCCTTCCTTGTCAGTTCCATCCTCGTTTTCAAAATTGTCGTAATCAATAGGAAGACGAACGTGGTCAAGTCCCCATGATGCTATTCTTGCAATATCTTTTTCTGTGATAAATGTGTCGAGATGCTCCTTGTCAAGTGGTCCCTGTGAAAGCCATCCACCTAAATTTACGCCTTTTTTGAATCCGTCTAAAGTTCTCATAATCTTTAACCTCCTGTGAAATAGTAAAATATATATTGCACTCATTGCCTGTTTCGTTTTCTGTGAGTTTATAGTAGCATTTGCGTTGATAAGAGAATATAATAAATGTGTCAATTATATAACAAATGTGTGATAGAGATATATGAATATCACAGAGGAAAGGCAGAAAGACAATGAAGATATCGAATGAGATAGTAAAACAGCAGTTTGTCCAGAGGGAATATGGACTGGCACATTCCACATACGACAATGAGCTTGATTTTTATCAGCTTGTGAGCAGCGGTGATGTGAAAGCTTTGTCTGGAATGTTGCTGACAGGCGATGAGGATGAGGCTGTTCTTGCGTCAAGAGGAATATTGTCAGATGACAAGGTTCGCAATAGGAGATATCACGAGATAGTGCTAGTGGCAATGATTTCCAGATTTTGCATAGAAGAGGGGATGGAGGAGATGGAGAGTTACAATCTCAGTGACTTCTATATTAATAAGCTGGACAAGGCGCAGACAGAACGGCAGATCATAGATGTACATAACCAACTGATTATGGACTATGCCAGGCGGATGAAAAAGGTGAAAAAGAAAGCTGCTATATCACCTCATTGTGTAAGGGCGATGGACTATGTGTATGATCATCTGCATGAAAAAATAGAAATTACTGATATTGCAGAATTTGTGGGAGTGGAACGCTCTTATCTGAGCAAACTATTTCATAAGGAGGTCGGTCAGACAATCTCAGATTACATCATGGAGAAGAAGCTTCAGACTGCCAGAAATATGCTTCTGTATTCAGATTTTTCCTGTACGGAGATATCGCAATATCTGGCATTTGCCAGCGGAAGCTATTTTGCAAAATGCTTCAAGACAAAATATGGATCGACTCCGAATTCATATCGCAGGATAAATTACAGGAAACACTGGAAAGAGGCGAAATCATAGTCTTGTTATGTGCTGGTATAATTGACAACATCTGTCAAAGGTTGTAGAATTACATGAGTTTTATTTGTATATATAAGGAGAATGAATAGCTATGTCATCTTTTAGATTTCATGTGGCTCTCGCAGCCGCAAAACTGAGCAAGGGACTCATCCAGCTCCTGGGTAGGAACGGTACGCATACACCTGGAGTTATCGCCCTGAAGATATGTCCGGATTTCCTGGCACAGGCGCCCAAAGCACCGCTTACGATATGTGTCACAGGAACAAATGGTAAGACCACCTGTAGTAACCTGATAACTGATGTTTTGGAGAAGGATGGAAGAAGAGTTGTCAGCAACAGAACAGGTTCCAATATCGTCCCTGGCTGTACGACAAATGTCATCAACAGCCTTACATTTACGGGAAAGGTCAGAGTGGATGCCACTGTATTTGAGGTGGACGAGCGTGCTTCAAGGCTGATACTTCCATATGTGAAGCCGGATTATCTTGTTGTAACAGGACTTTTCAGAGATTCACTCAAGAGAAATGCTCACCCTGACTATATTTTCAGTGTCATAGATACCTACTGCCCTGATTCTGCAAAGGTTATCCTGAATGCGGACGAGCTTTGCTCAAGCATGTTGAAGAAAGACAGCTACAGAGTGTTCTATGGAATCGGCAAGCAGCCTGATGACAAGACCGAGCCATACAACCTTATCGCGGATTACCAGATCTGCCCTAACTGCGGCGAGAAGCTGAAGTACAATTACCTCAGATATCATCACATCGGCGATGTGGTATGCCCGAAGTGTGGACTTCACTCCCCGGACAAGAAGTATCTGGCAACCGACATAGACAGAGAGAAGATGACAATTACTATACAGGAGGGAGACAAGAAGACAGTTTATCCACTGATCCACACAGCTCTCTTCAATATATATAATGAAGTTACTGTTATATCTGCACTGCGCGAGATCGGTCTCTCGGCTGAGAGAATTAAGGAACTCATGGGTCAGATCCATATACCGGATTCCCGCCACAACGAGACCACAGTGAATGGTGTTACAGTAATCCAGGCGCTCTCAAAGGGACAGAGTGCGGTTTCTTCATCCAGAACATTTGAGTATGTGGCAAATGAGGAGGGCAAGAAGGCTATCCTCCTTGCGATGGACGATCTTGAGGACAGACAGAAGAGTATAGAGTTCTCAGGCTGGATATACGATCTGGAGTATGAGCAGTTCAACAGGGATGATGTTGTACAGGTCATCTGCACAGGACCTAGATGCTACGACCACAAGGTGAGATGCTTACTGGCTGGTATCCCTGAGGAGAAGATACTCACAAATCTCAGCGAGGTCGCTGCGGCAGACGATGTGACTATAGATGGTGTTGACAGAATATATATCCTGTACGACTGTGAGAATTACGGAATGTCATGTGAGATGAAGAAGAAGATAATCAAGAGACTGGAGGGTGACAAATAATGAAGATTGAGATTTTATATCCGGAAATATGTACACTCTACGGTGACAAAGGAAATACAATGTACCTGCAGAAATGTCTGCCGGATGCGGAATTTGTGACAACAGGACTTAATGAGAAGCCACTCTTCCTCAAAGAGAATATAGACATGGTGTATATGTGTTCCATGAGCGAGAAGAGCCAGGAGCTCGTGCTTGACAGACTGATGCAGTACAAGGACGAGATCGCAGCATGCATGAAGGATGGAAAGGCGCTTTTCCTTCTGGTTGGCAATTCCATGGAACTCCTTGGTGATTATATCAAGAGAGAGGCTGGAACCAGAGTTACAGGACTTGGCGTTGTTCCGGGCATGTACTCAGTCCGCCAGGCTCCGAATCGTTTCAACACGCTCATCAAGGCGAAGTTCAACGATATGACACTCATCGGATACACAAGCCGATTTGCCCACACTTACGGAATACCTGATGATATGACATTCTGCAAGGTGGAGATCGGACAGGGCAGCAATCCTGATACCATGAATGAGGGAATCTGCAAGAACAGAGTAATTGCGACATACATTCATGGACCACTGCTCATTCAGAATCCTGATTTTGTACATTATCTGTTGGAAAAACTGGATGCTCCTATGAAAGAGATACCATTTGAGGCAGCTATGCGCAAGGCATATGATGTGAAGCTTGCTGAGTATGGCAAGCCTGATCTGGAGCTGTCATAATATAGAGAATTATAGTGATAATTAAGCCCCGGTGGCCTTTGATATGTACCTGAAATCCAGGACACATGTCAGTATGCTGCCGGGGATTTTATATGTAGTAATGTATAAAACTATACATTTTGTATAGTTATGTAAACCCATTGAAAAGAAAAAGATAATATGTCACAATACAGATGTTGCCACCCCTAGATAGGCTGGGAAAGGGGGGAGCGCAGTGACAGAACTTCTTGTTTCATTTTTAATTTCCGTCGTGGCAGGTATAGTAGCCTACTATATTTGCAAGTGGCTGGACGGAGATAAGTAAGTGGTAATCAGCCCAAGGAGTACGTCGCCTTTAAAAGACGGAGAAAACCCCAGTAGCGCCAACTACTGGGGTTTTCGTTATGCTTTTGGGAAAGCATATGTCAGAATTTCTTGTTTCATTGTTGCTGACATTATATCATATGAATTTTACCTTCGCAACATTCATTTTCCTCACATATCTTAATGTTTTTTCAGATGTATCAACTCAAAAGAAAGTAGTATAATGATATCGCAAGAAGAAAAATGCGCGACGCGAAGCGGCATTTGTTTTTTTCTTGCGATATCAACGAGAACCCGTTCGGCGGAGCCGAACATGGAGCGCGGCAGCGCGAGGGTTCGAGTCTGCCAAAAGCAAGAAGAAAAATGCGCGACGCGAAGCGGCATTTGTATTAGTAAATGCGAAGCGGCATTAGTTTCTGTAAATCGGGGTATATTATTCATAAAAACAAATGAAGAGACAATGTGAAAGGAGCAGTGGGTTACATGTTAAAGGACTGGAACAAGCCGGAGCGTCCATCGGATGAGGAGATAGACGCGAGGTTAAAGATCGCCAGAGAGAATCTGACACGCAATCAGATCAAGGTAAAGGAAGGCAAGATACCTGTATTTGTCATATTTGAAGGCTGGGGTGCTGCAGGTAAGGGAAGTCTTGTCGGAAGGATCATCAAGAATATGGATCCGAGATTTTTCAACGTTGAGTCAGTGAAATATTCCACAGACGAGGAAAAACGCAGACCATTCCTGTACAAGTATTTTACGAGAATACCGGAACAGGGGGAGTTTGTATTTCTGGATGGTGGATGGATGAGGGACATAGTAGGTGGCAAGATGTCTGGAGAATTGTCAGACAAGGAATACCGGAAGAGAGTTGACAGCACCAAGAGATTTGAGAGGACTCTGGCGGACAACGGATATCTGGTCATGAAATTTTTCTTCCAGATAGACAAGCATGAGCAGAAGAAGAGACTTGAAACACTTCTTGAAGATGATACTACAAGCTGGAGAGTGTCTAAGCATGATCTGAAGCAGAACAAAAAGTATGACGAGTATCTTGAGGCATTTGACAGCTTTATGTATGACACCAATCTGTCAAATGCACCGTGGTACATGATAGATGCAAAGGAGAGAAAATGGGCAGAACTTCAGATACTCGATATCATCAATCAGGGAATAGAGACTGCGCTGCTCAATCAGGGGCATGCTGTACCTATACTGCAGAATACATTTGCGCTCAAGAAGATCCCGAAACTTTCCGAGGTGTCTCTCGACAAGAAACTGACGGATGAGGAGTACAAGGAGGAACTTGACAAGCTGCAGAAGAAACTCGGCAGACTGCACAATGAGCTTTACCAGAAGAGGATACCTGTTATCATAGGCTACGAAGGTTGGGATGCGGCAGGCAAAGGTGGAAATATCAAAAGGATAGCGGAGGCACTTGATGCGAGAGGTTATGTGGTAAATCCTATAGCAAGTCCTGAGCCGCATGAGAAGGCAAGGCATTTTCTGTGGAGATTTTGGACAAGACTTCCAAAGTCTGGGCATGTGGCTATATTTGACAGAACATGGTATGGCAGAGTCATGGTTGAGCGACTTGAGGGTTTCTGCTCGGAGAATGATTGGCAGCGGGCGTACAATGAGATAAATGAATTTGAGAAGGAACTGCACGACTGGGGAGCTGTAGTCATCAAATTCTGGGTTCAGATCGACAAAGACACGCAGCTTGAGAGATTCACACTCAGGCAGAACACGCCTGAGAAACGCTGGAAGATCACAGATGAGGATTGGCGTAACCGTGACAAATGGGATGACTATGAGACTGCGGTGGATGAGATGCTGGAAAAGACCAACACCAGCTTTGCGCCATGGCACATATTGGAGTCAAATGACAAGAAGTATGCCAGAATAAAAGCCCTCAAGATCGTTATCAAGGCGATAGAGGATAAGCTGGAGCAGGTTGAAAAGAACTAAAAATGCATATAGGACTGAGAGTCCATGCTGGAAATAGAACACATAAGGCGGTGATACACAACAGAAGTATCACCGCCTTTTTCAAAAAGGTTTAAGGAAGGAAAAAGTTATTATCAGATTTAATTATTTTCCTTGATGATGGATACTCCAAACGGAGCCAATTCCATTTTGCCATCAAATATATTCTTCGTCTGAATGTCGGTTCCGTGAACTTCAGATATTGTCTGAGGTTCGTTGGTGTTGTTCAGGTAAAATCCATATGCAGTTCCGTCATCTGCATATCTGCAGTGATACTGAACTCCGTCAGGGAGATCTTTTATGGCGATACCGGCGTTCACCATCATCTGCTCCATGATCTCACCGAGTTTACTGTAATCTATTCTTGCAGCCACGTAGTAAGCTTTGCCCTTGCCGTAGCCGTTCACAGTCACTGCTGCATTCCCTGCATAGAAATCAGAATCGTAGGTTCCCAGCACTTCCGCTGTTCCAACTCTCAGGATCTCCGCATAGTCACGGAGTTCACATGAACTTCCATCTGTGAAAGTTACGCTGTTTCTGTCGGATGGATACAGAGTATCGATCTCCTCACTGATGATTCCGAATACATCTGCAAGCCCATTTCCCGGGAATCCACCGAGTATACAGAGCTGATCCTTGTCTACATAGCCCGTAAAGTAAGTGGATAGAAGCTGTCCGCCCCTCTTTACAAATGCGGCAAGAGACTCGGCTGCGCCATCTCTCAGCATGTAGAGCATAGGTGCAACAACCACATCGTAATCGTCGAGTGGTTCATCGGATGCAATGACGTCCACGTCAACGCCGCGCTTTGTCAGCTCTTTGTATACAGACATACAGGTCTCAGGATATTTTTTTGATTCCTGCCCCAGAGCCTTGACATCATCTATGGCCCACATATTGTCCCAGTCGAACAGCAGTGCAACCTTTGATCTGATGAGTGTGCCGGTTATCTCGGAGAGCCCATCAAGCTCTGCGCCGAGGGCGGCAACCTCCTTGAATATTCTGGTGTCATTTGTTCCGAGATGGTCAACAACGGCACCATGATACTGTTCAAATGAGCCCCTGCCCTTTCGCCACTGGAAGTACTGAACAGTGTCAGAACCGCAGGCTATAGCGTTGTATGAGAACAGCTTGTGGATGCCCGGTCTTTTGAGTTTGTTATATGGATGCCAATTTACAAGCCCCGGAGCACTCTCCATAAGCATGAAAGGCTTATCCTTCTTCATGGATCTCATGACTGCGTGGTCAAATGTGTTCTGCCCCATGACATCCGCAAGGCTTTCATAGTCGTTGTGGAATCTAGGGTATGAATCCCATGAGATCACATCAAGTTCCTTTGCCATTGGTCTGTAGTCAAGACCATCGTAGAGCTGCATAAAGTTGGTTGTTATAGGTATTTCAGGGGTGAGTTCACGGAGGAGCGTTATCTCTGATTTCATGTAATCGTTCATGTTCCATGTGGTAAATCTCTTCCATTCGAGGTTCAGCCCCATGATACTGAAATCACCATTTTTGTATGGCGGCTCAATCTGTGAGAAGCTGTTGTATGAGTGACTCCAGAAGGTGGTCCACCATGCTTTGTTCAGCTTGTTTATGTCGTGGTCGAACTTCTCTGCGAGGTAATTCTGAAATCTTTTCACACAGAGACGGCAGTAGCACTCGCCACCAAGCTCATTTGACACATGCCACATGATGAGTCCCGGATGGTTTCCCACATGGGCGTGGAGCTGACGGATGATATTGGCAACTTTTTCTCTGTATACAGGTGAGCTCATGCAGTGGTTCTCACGGACGCCCTGATGTTCCCTGACGTCATATGAATCCACACGCCTGATCTCAGGATACTTCTGTGCCATCCATGCCGGTTTGCCGCCCGATGGCGTGGCAAGAACGGTGTAAATGCCTGCATTATACAGGTTGTCCATAACATCCTTCAGCCAGTCAAAATGGTATTCGCCCTCAACAGGCTCATATGCTGACCATGAAAATACACCAAGAGTAGCGGAAGTCATTCCTGCCTCCTTCATCATCTCGATATCCTTTGCCAGAATATCAGGGCGGTCAAGCCACTGTTCAGCATTGTAATCACCGCCGTGTAGTATTCCGTTTATCTGTGGAAAAAGCTTGTTTTTGTTCATTTATCTGTCATCTCCTATAAATAAAGGTAATGTGCTCTATGTGATCTGTTTTTAGTGTAGAATATATGCGCAAACGGTTGCACAGCTTGCTATTTAAAGGTAGCACAAATAGACAAATAATTCAATTGTAATTTGACAATACATTTCAATTTGTGCAAAATATACAAAATATATACACTGCCATTCATCAGGACAATATTGTATATAATTAAGAAAAACGGCTTGAAATAAGAGATATAGTTGCTTATGATTAAGATATCATGAATTGCTCAAAGTTGCGCAATTTGTCAATTCCTACAAGATGTACAAAAGTGAGGTAAAAAGCTATCGAACAGTGTCAAAAATCTATATAATAAAAGTATTGAGGGATGAACGGAAATATAAGGTTGGAACGTATCGTTTAAGGAGGAGTTTTATGATAAAAAAGAGGAAATCATATAGAGTGGTGGCAGGCAGTATAAGGTCTGAGTTGTTAAGGGAGCTGAGCAGAAAAATCTGTATCGGTGCCTTGGCATTTTCAGCGGCGGTTGTGCTATTGCCAGGCGGTAAAGTGGGAGCATATGCATCTGATCAGACACGGGTAAGTTCAGATGAGAGTCAGGTTACGGTAGGGTATGATGATCTGGACGACACTTTGCAGAAAGGCGGACTTGGCGTTGTCGTTGAGCAGCAGGATGGTGCGGCTTCACTGGCATCTACATATGATGCAACAGCACTTGAGAAGCTTATTGTTGAAGGAATCAAGGCATGGCAGACGAGTATAGATGTATCGGAACTTGGCCTTACGAGAGACGATATTAATAACGGGGCAGTAAGATCTATTATCAATTCTCATCCCGAGTTTATCAGTCTATCGGGAGGCTATACATATTGGACTTCTGGCTCTTCAATCACCAAAATAGCATTTACATATTTGACAAATGCAAAGGAGGAGCAGCAGGAGCTTGATGCTGCACTTCAGGAAGTCAAGAGTAAGATAGATACCAGTGGAATGAGCGATGAAGAGATAGTACTTGCATATCATGAGTATCTCACATCCACAGTTGCATATGCATATGAGGATTATTTCAATGGAACGATTGCTGCAAATCACGGGTACGATATGTATGGAGCTTTGGTTAAACATAGTTGTGTGTGTCAGGGATATGCCGAGACTATGTTTTATCTGCTAAGAGAGGCTGGTCTTTCATGTGCAATCGCATCAAGTGAAAATATCAATCACGCGTGGAACATAGTTAAGATACATGGAAAATGGTATCACATAGATGCAACTTGGGACGATCCGGTGTGGGATATGCCTGGAAGATCATATCATGATTATTTCCTTGTCAGCTTTGATACAATGAATAAGAATACACTCATCAACCATACTAAGGACAGAACGGATATGGTTGTCAGTGCACAGTGGGGAGATACATATACGACAGCGGTGGACACCACTTATGAGAGTGGTAAGTTCTGGAATGGTATTGAGAAAGCTATTTTTTATAAAGACGGTTATTGGTACAGCATAAGTGAGGGCAGTTCGAAAACATCATTTAACATAAATAAGTACCAGTATTCGACTAACATAAACAAGGTTTTGTATTCGGGCACTGCAAAATGGACAACTCCGAGTGGTGGGTATTATCCTGGTGTTTATAGTTCAATATATCTCCGAGGTGATAATTTATATTTTACTACTCCGGATAGCTTGAACAAGATAGATATAACATCGACAAATGTAATTCCTACAGAGCTTATAAATATACGAACACAGTATAATAGTTCAACAGGAAATAATTTATATGCGTTTGGAGAACAGTATGGTAAGCTGGTGTATTTTATTACAGATTCTCCTAATATAAAGAAAACTAAGGATTCAAGCAATTCAAGCAAGTATAACAAGGAGTATGCCGAGTATACATTCGAGATGTGCATAAGCCACAAGTGGGATGCTGGAGTGGTGACAAAGGAGCCGACCTACACAAGTACAGGAACCAAGAAGTACACCTGTACAAACTGCGGTGAGACCAAGATCGAAACGATAGCCAAACTTGTATGTACGAGCCACGTGTGGGATAGCGGCAAGGTTGTGACAGCGCCGACATACAAGACAGAGGGAACCAAAAAGTATACGTGTAAGAATTGCGGAACAACCAAGACCGAAACGATAGCCAAGCTGGTATGTACAAAGCATGCATGGGATGCCGGAGTAGTGACAATACAGCCAACATACAAGACAGAGGGAACAAGAAAGTACACCTGTACAAACTGTGGCGAGACAAAGACCGAGACTATAGCTAAGCTTGTATGTACAGATCATGCATGGGATGCCGGAGTAGTAGTAACAGCATCAACGTATAAAAACGAGGGAACTAAGAAGTACACCTGTACAAACTGTGGCGAGACAAAGACCGAGACTATAGCTAAGCTTGTATGTACAGATCATGCATGGGATGCCGGAGTAGTAGTAACAGCATCAACGTATAAAAACGAGGGAACTAAGAAGTACACCTGTACAAACTGTGGCGAGACAAAGACCGAGACTATAGCCAAGCTTGTATGCACCGAGCATGTATGGGATGCCGGAGTAGTAGTAACAGCACCTACGTATACAAGCACAGGTACAAAGAAATATACATGTGAGAACTGTGGCGAGACAAAGACAGACATAATCGGGAAAATTGGTTGCACAAACCATGCATGGGATGCCGGGGTAGTGACAATACAGCCAACATACAAGACAGAGGGAACCAGGAAGTACACCTGTACAAACTGTGGCGAGACAAAGACAGAGACTATAGCCAGGCTTGTATGTACAAATCATGCATGGGATGCCGGAGTAATGACAAAACAGCCAACATACAAGACAGAGGGAACAAGAAAGTACACCTGTACAAACTGTGGCGAGACAAAGACCGAGACTATAGCCAAGCTTGTATGTATAAATCATGCATGGGATGCCGGAGTAATGACAAAACAGCCAACATACAAGACAGAGGGAACAAGAAAGTACACCTGTACAAACTGTGGCGAGACAAAGACCGAGACTATAGCCAAGCTTGTATGTACGACCCATGCATGGGATAATGGAACGGTTACTAAGAAAGCTACATATACAGCTACAGGAGTCAGGAAATATACGTGCAAGACATGTGGCGCAGCAAAGCAGGTCACAATTGCAAGGCTGAAGCTTGCGAAGGTAACCGTAAAGTCTGCACAGCAGGCCGGCGCGATAAAGCTTACCTGGAATAAAGCGTCAGGGGCATCTGGTTACAAGATATACAGGAGAACCGCCAAGGGAAGATATGTATGTATCAAGACAGTCAAGTCGGGAACGACAAGCTATGTAGACAAGACAGTCAAGTCAGGAAACAGGTATTACTACTGTGTAAAGGCATATAATGGAAATGTACTCAGTGGATATACAGAGGCAAGTATTCTCTACATCAAGGCTCCGGTTGTCACGGTCAGGAAGTCAGCACAGGGAGTGAAACTTTCCTGGAAAAAGTCTGCCGGTGCAAAAAAATACATTGTGTATAGAAAGACACCAACAGGCAAATACAGGGCAGTCAAGACTGTAACAGCGAAAACTCTCAGTTGGACAGACAAAACGGCAAAGAAAGGTCAGACTTATTATTACATTGTGAAGGCAGTGAATAATAAGACATACAGTGCAGCGTCACCGCAGAAGAGAATAAAAAGGTAGATGCTTACTGCGTAATTATAAGGGAGAAAAAGAATGAAATATGAAAATGTAAGACTCACAGAAGCTGTGCGGCGTATCAGGATGATATTTGTGGTGGGCGTCATCGCTGCGTGTGTGCTGTACGGCGGAAAAATACCAGCATTTGCGGAGGATACTCAGGAACAGTATGACTCATCACAGAGCAGCTATGGTCAGTTGCTTGAGCAGGAGGGCGATACTTCAGGTATCCTGCAATTTGGCGGACAGATAATAGAAGATGAAGCATCGGATTCATCGGAAGCGTCACTGGCAGCGGCAAATTCAAAGAAATATGAGAGTGCCATTGTCGGCGCTGTGGAGAAATTTTCACCGAGACTCAATGTAAAGAGCTGGGGATTGACCACACGAAATGTTGCAAATGTAGTCACAACCGCAATGAATGCGCATCCCGAGGTCGTGTATGTGGCAAGATACAGTTATCTGTATGACCAGACCACAGGAAAGGTCGTGTATCTGAAGTTCTCATACAAGCCAAATGCCCGAACCGAAAAGAAGCAGTTGGATGCAGCCATAGCGGAAGTGAACAAGCAGATAAATACAAAGAACATGAAGCCGGCAGAGATCGTGCTTGCATATCATGAGTTCCTGACATCCACAGTTGCATATGACACCAGCGGGGCTAAGGAATTTGATCCAACAACCGGAAGAGACCACATGTATGATATGTATGGTGTATTGGTTAAGAGGAGCAGCGTGTGTCAGGGATATGCGGAGACCATGTGGTATTTCCTCAGGAAAGCCGGGGTTCCGAGTGGAGTTGCCACAAGCCAGTATGTAAACCATGCGTGGAATGTTGTAAATATAGGTGGAAAGTGGTATCACGTTGACGCAACCTGGGATGATCCCGCAAGTGATATACCGGGAAGGTCGATGCATGATTATTTCCTTGTAAGCTTTGACACCTTGAACAGTAAGACTAAGGCCGCCAGCAGCGATTATTATCTTGGCAGATATGACACAAAGGTGGGAAATGTATGGAAGGGAACATACAGCAATGCCACGGATAAGCGATATGAAAAAGGCCAGTTCTGGAATGGCGTTGAGAAGGTCATCTTTTATAGAAAGGGCTACTGGTACAGCATAAAGCAGGGCAGCCAGTCATCATACTATCAGATAAACAAGTACAGCTTCACCAACGGTGTAAATACAACGATATTTACCGGGCAGGATGAATGGCTGGATACAGATGGTACGGCACTTAACAAACAGTATGGGACACTGTTCCTTGCACAGGAAAAGCTCTATTTCTGCACATCGAGATATGTTGCATGGATAGATCTTGAGGTAAATGAGCGCAAGGCGTGGGCTATATATGACATAAGACAGAAGTATGTATCAGGTGTAAACATATATGGAATGGGATATTACGGAAATGATGTTGTGATCTGGGTTTCCGACACTCCATCCTGTACAAGAAAGGACGCTTACTATCTCGGAGCATGTATGAGCCACAAATGGCAGGCGGGAGAGGTTACAAAACAGCCGACATTCACATCCCAGGGATCGCAGAAGTACAAATGCAGCAACTGCGGATATACCAAGAATGTCACACTTGACAAATTGAAGCTTGCGACGGTGACGGTCAAAACGAAGAATACAGGTAAGGGAATAAGCCTCACCTGGAATACCGATTCAAGAGCCACCGGTTATAAGGTATACAGACGCACAGGCAAGGGTGCATACAGACTTATAAAGAAAGTGAAGGGAAGCTCTGTGAGATCAATGGTAGACAGATCTGTTGTAGGAGGAAAGACCTACACATACAGAGTATCGGCATACAACAGCTATACAAAGGGCGGCTCCAAGGCAAAGAGCCAGTATTATATAGGCTGCACGACCGCAAGAGCAAAGAATACCTCACAGGGAGTAAGAGTCTCCTGGAAGAAGACAAAGGGAGCCGCCGGCTATAAGATATACAAAAAGACAGGCAGCGGCAGATTCAAATGTGTGAAGGTTGTGAAAGCAAAGACCACAACATATCTTGACCGCCGTGTGAAGTCAGGAACAAAGTACACATACTTTGTAAAACCATACAAAGGAAAGACGGCAGGAACCTACAAGAAGGCTAGAGTCAAGTACAGATAAAAAGTAAATAGAGCGCGTAAAAAAATACCATGTACAGCATTTCGCCTGTACATGGTATTTTTGCTTTTGTTATATGCTTAGAATGATATTATTTTTCATTCTTGTGTTCTGTTATGTCCCTGTGGGAATTATCGAACAGATCTGTGTCGGCCACATCTGATGAATCATTTCGATTCAGGGTCTCGCCTATGCGGGCCTTTGCCTCAGTTCCGGCAGCCTTGATACCCTCGGTGATCACCTCGCTCTTTTCCTTGAGATTTTCACTTATCACAGCGCTTTTTTCCTTTACGTTCTCTGTAAGCTGTTCAGCCTTCAGTTTGATCTTCTTTGTTATGGAGAAGCTTTCAGGGTTATTCTCAAATGCTCGTTTGATCGATGCTGTATCGTGAAGAGAGAGAAGGAAGCTTGGCTTCTCCTTGAACTTCTCACGATCCAGAGCCAGTCGGGACTTGAGTTCCTCAACACGGACAATAAGATCATTCTCTTTCGCAAATTTCTTCACCTTGTTCATCAGGTTGAATGATACAACGCAGTCGATTACGAATACCCCGTAGAAAAAACCGATGAAGAAGGAGAATGTCAGGTGATCCGCCAGCCAGTACACAGCGTTCAGTATGTGTGGATGGAGGAAGAAATAGTACAGTGCCGCGATCACACCCCAGAAGAATGAGAACAGCGGACATATGATGCCCTGTATATTGCCCCACTCATCTGAGTAGTCCCACAGCTTGATGTTCATTCCTATTATAAATATACGTCCGGCAATGTATTCCACAACGGTCATGGCGATGGCCATGATCAGTACCACCAGAACCTTTTGCAAAACAGGATGGGCGTCAACAGCATCTATATGGATCAGGGACAGGAGATACAGCACCACAAGGCCTGAACCGTAGAGAGGCAGGTAAGGCCCGATGAGGAATCCCGGGTTGATCCATTTGTGGCTTGGGTTGCTCTTGGAGAAGAACTTTCTGAATATGACTTCAATGCACCAGCCCATGATGCATCCTATGAAAAATAAAAATAATATTACCAGAATACTTTTGATATTGAAATTATCCATACATGGAATCTCCTTTGTATATATGACTTTGCCAATAGTAATAAGATAGTATATAGAAGGAAAAAAAGCAACCTTACAAAATGTCACAAGTGTAAGATAGCTTGTTGATACTTATTGAGAAAAAAAGTCATTTAAATTGCGAATGTTATATTGGACTAACGCCGGGGACAGTGCTATACTTACAGCAAATAAAAAGCCACGAAACAGATGCAGACTCTTTCTACAGTACGAAGATCGAGAATGCATTTTTTACGTTAAGGAGAGTTTGATTGAACAAACCGTGATTAGAAAAATCGAATCACGGCGAAGCCTGTCATATAATCTATCATGCGTATAAGTGGTCATATCATTAATCAGAATAAATATATAATCAAGGAGGACAAAATCATGATGAAGGCATTAAAGAAGGTAAACTGGAAGAAGCTTGGAATATTTGCAGGTGGAGTATTATTTGGAACAGCTGGTATCAAGGTTCTCTCAAGCAAGGATGCAAAGAACGTATATACACATTGTACAGCTGGTGTTCTTAGAGCAAAGGACTGTGTCATGAAGACAGCAAATACTATCCAGGAGAACTGTGGTGATATCTACGCAGGAGCAAAGGATATCAACGAGGCAAGAGCACAGAAGGCAGCAGAGGCTGACTTTGAGGATGCTGAGTGCACAGAGGCTGAGAGCGCTGACGCAGCAGAGACTGTAGAAGAGTAATCAGTATAAGACAAAACATAAGAAAGAGGCGAAGATCTTGAAGTTTTCTATTTTAAATGAAACAAAGAATCGTCTGCGTATACACATGGCACAGAGCCGCATGACCATGGCACAGGCCGACATACTTCAGTATTATCTGGAGAACTGTGAGGCAGTGGAAGAGGTCAAGGTGCACGACAGAACCTGTGACGCGATCATCATATATGATGGTGACCGTGCAGCGGTGATAGATGCGCTGAGACAGTTTGGATATGACAGGGTGGAGGTTCCGGCGGATCTCACAGAGACATCAGGCAGAGTCATGAACAGACAGTATGAGGACAAGCTGTTTTGGAAGACCGCCTGGTACATGACCAAGAAATGGATCATGCCAATGCCGCTTCGGTATTGTCTGACATCCGTCAAAGCTCTCAAGTATATAGGCAAGGGGCTCAAGTGTCTTGCGAACAGGAAGCTTGAGGTGCCGGTTCTCGATGCAACAGCCATAACAGCATCCATTCTGACAAATGATTTCGCGACAGCGGGATCAGTCATGTTCCTTCTGGAGATCGGTGAGATCCTTGAGGAGTGGACACATAAGAAGTCGGTGGATGGACTGGCAAGAAGCATGTCACTCAATATCAATAAGGTATGGGTGCGTGTGGATAATTGTGATGTACTTATGGACAGTGCGAAGATCGCAAAGGATGATCTGGTAGTGGTTCATATGGGCAATGTCATTCCATTTGACGGTGTTGTGGATCAGGGCGAGGGCATGGTCAATCAGGCATCCCTCACCGGAGAGTCAGTACCGGTCCACAAGGGACACGGAGACAGTGCATATGCAGGTACAGTTGTTGAGGAAGGTGAGCTGGTAGTCAGAGTTGTAAAGACTGGTAAGACCAGCAGATATGATAAAGTTGTTGCGATGATAGAGGAGTCTGAGAAGCTTAAGTCAGGACTTGAGAGCAAGGCAGAGCATCTTGCAGATGGTCTTGTGCCATGGACTCTCGGTGGAACTATCCTCACATACCTTTTAACAAGGAATATCACCAAGACACTTGCGGTGCTCATGGTCGACTATTCATGTGCACTGAAGATGTCCATGCCTATAGCGGTATTGTCTGCTATACAGGAGGCAAACAAGCATCACCTCACAGTCAAGGGCGGCAAATTCCTGGAGGCTGTAGCTGATGCAGACACGATAGTATTTGACAAGACAGGAACACTTACAAAGGCATCACCTACGCTTGTACGCGTCGTATCATTTGACGGAAGAGATCCTGATGAACTGCTCAGGATAGCTGCATGTCTGGAGGAGCATTTCCCTCATTCCATGGCAAGAGCGGTTGTGGCAGGAGCTGCAGCCAAGGGGCTGGAGCATGAGGAGATGCACTCCAAGGTTGAGTATGTTGTGGCTCACGGTATCTCATCAAGCATAGACGGCAAGAAGGTTGTCATAGGAAGCTATCATTTCGTATTTGAGGATGAGGGCTGTGTGATACCTGAGGATAAGATAGAGCTGTACGAGTCGTTGTCCAAGACTCATTCACATCTGTTCATGGGAATCGATGGCAGGCTGGCAGCAGTCATATCCATCAAGGATCCGGTCAGACCTGAGTCGGCCGAGGTTGTTTCAAGGCTCAAGAAGCTGGGAATCAAGAAGGTTGTCATGATGACAGGAGACAGTGACAGAACGGCCAAGGCTATTGCAGAGCAGGTAGGGGTGGATGAGTATTACTCAGAGGTCCTTCCTGAGGACAAGGCAAAGTTTGTCGAGGCTGAGAAGACTGCGGGTCGAAAGGTCATCATGGTGGGAGATGGAATCAATGACTCACCTGCACTGTCGGCATCCGATGCTGGAATTGCCGTAAGTGATGGCGCGGAGATTGCCAGAGAGATCGCAGATATAACTGTCAGTGCGGACAATCTGTACGAGCTCGTAACACTTAAGGAACTCAGTAATAAGCTGATGAGCAGGATCAACAGGAACTATCGCAAGATAGTGACCATCAACACAGGACTTATCATCCTGGGCGTGATGGGAGTTATCCAGCCAACCACATCAGCACTGCTTCACAATTCATCGACGCTTCTCATAAGTCTTGACAGTATGAAGAAGCTGCTGGATTGATGATCGGAGCATAGAATTATATTGATGATCGAAGCGTAGAATCATATAGAATATAAAATAAAGCTGCCCTCTTCACTGTGATGAGTACCCGGGATTCCGGAACATTAGTGAGGAGGGCAGTTTTGTAGTTAAAAGATGATTTTAAATAATAAAAATAATCTGTAAGAATTGTTGACCGGGCCGACAGAATATGACAAAATGTACGTATAAATCATGAGTAGATAGCTGAACATAAGGGCAGAATATTAGCAGATATTATCTGGAATGTTTATGAAATGAAAATATACAGATGTGTGTGGAGCACAGCGTGATGCGTGTGTTCATCACAATAGAATGGAGGATGATCAGTATGGTAAAAACGGTAAAAGGCGATAATTTTGAAGATATAAAGGCATGCGGTGTGGCGGTTGCGGATTTCTCAGCAACATGGTGCGGACCATGCAAGATGATGGCACCGGTATTTCACACGGTTGCAGATGAACTGAATGGTGAAGTGGATTTCTTCAGTGTGGACGTGGATGAGAATCCCGGACTTGCGGCTGCCAATAAGGTGTTCAGTGTTCCGACATTGATACTGTACAAGAATGGTGTTGAGGCATCGAGGAGTGTCGGAGCTATATCCAAGTATGATCTTCTCGATTTCATTGAGAAGATCAAATAATTGTCTGTGATATGTATCCCGGATATTTTAATTGGGATCTGAATTGAAGTGGGGATACAAACTAGAAACAGGAAAAACATAAAGCCCTGTCAGACTTAACATTCATATGGGTCTCATATTATGGATACATATGAATGTTAAGTCTGACAGGGCTTTAAGGTTATTGAAAACACATTGACTATCTGGCGTCTCTGTCTACATATTCTCTATACTTAACCAGACTCTTATATGCCGGTCTGATGATCTTGTCCGTGGTGACAAGCTCCTCGATCCTGTGAGCGCTCCATCCAACTATACGTGCCACTGCAAAGAGCGGTGTGTAGAGCTCCCTAGGAATTCCGAGCATCTCATACACGAATCCGCTGTAGAAGTCTACGTTAGGGCTGACACCCTTGTATATCTTGCGTTCCTTGGCGATGAGCTTTGGCGCGATCTTCTCAATGTTGTTGTACAGAGTCATATCCTCGTCCCTGCCCTTGGCAGCGGCAAGCTGTTCGACAAATGACTTGAATACTTTTTCTCTTGGGTCTGACAGTGAGTAAACGGCATGGCCCATACCATAGATGAGTCCCTTGTGGTCGTAGGCTTGCTTGTTCAGCAGCTTATCCAGATATGCCTCTATGGCCTCTTCGTCATGGTAATCCTTTATGTGCTCCTTGATATCGTCCATCATGTTCATAACCTGCAGGTTGGCACCACCATGCTTCCTTCCCTTGAGGGATGAAAGGGCGGCGGCAATGGCAGAGTATGTGTCAGAGCCGGATGACGTTACAACTCTTGTGGTGAATGTGGAATTGTTACCACCGCCGTGTTCCATGTGAAGCAGAAGTGCTATGTCAAGAACTCTTGCCTCAAGCTCGGTATACTTCATGTCAGGCCTGAGCATCCTGAGGATGTTTTCAGCCACGGAAGCATCCTTGTCAGGTCTGTGAATGTACATACTTCCGTCGTTCTCATAATGGTTGTATGCGTGATAACCATACACAGCCATCATAGGAAATGTTCCGATGAGACCGATACACTGTCTGAGAACATTGTCTATATCCAGGTTGGTAGCCTGATTATCGTATGAAGCCAGAGTCAGCACACTTCTTGTCATGGAGTTCATTATATCCACACTAGGTGCTTTCATGATGACATCACGGGTAAAGTTGGTCGGCAGGTTCATGGACTCGGCGATGACACTGCTGAATTCTGAGAGCTGAGCCTCGGTAGGCAGTTCTCCGAAGAGAAGAAGATAAGCAGCTTCCTCAAATATATGGCGTTTTCCTTTGCCGCCTTTTACGAGATCCTGTACATCATAGCCTCTGTACAATAACTGTCCGTCACACGGAACCTTCTGGCCATCCACATCCTTAAATGCTATGATCTGTGATATATTGGTAAGACCGGTCAGAACTCCCTGTCCATTCTCATCACGCAGTCCTCTTTTTACTCCGTATCTGGCATAGAGCTCTTTGTCTATCACATCATGCTGCTGACAGAGAGAAGCCTGCTTCTCCACGTATTCTGTCAGATTCTCCATATACTCCATATAAGTAACTCCTTTCCGTTTGTATGATAAATCAGATGATCTTTTTGCATATGTCGCTTAGACAACATGCGTCGCAATGTGGCTTCGTTCTGGCTGTGCACACGGATCTGCCGTGATCCACCAGCCTGTGACAGAAGTCATTGCTCTCATCTGGAGGTACAAGCTTCCACAGTTCCATCTCAACCTTCTTCGGATCTTTTATCCCGTCAACCAGTCCCATTCGGTTGACAAGGCGTATACAGTGGGTATCTGTTACAATGGCAGGTTTGCCGTAGATATCACCCATGATGAGGTTTGCGCTCTTGCGGCCTACGCCGGGGAGCTTAAGCAGCTCATCTAGACTGTCAGGAACCTGGCAATCATAGGAATCAACAAGCATATTCATACATGCACTAATATCTCTGGCCTTGCTCTTCCCCAGTCCGCAAGGTCTCACAATGGCCTCGATGTCACTGACATCGGCAGCAGCCAGTTCTTTTACTCCTGGATATTTGGCAAATAAATCCTGGACTACCACATTCACCCTTGCATCAGTGCACTGCGCCGCCAGGCGGACACTGACAAGAAGCTGCCATGCGTGTGAAGTATCGAGGGTGCATACCGTGTCAGGATATTCCTTCTTCAGCCTCTCGATAATGTCCAGTGTTCTCTGTTTTTTCGTATATCTCTTCTGTGATTCCATAAAAAAGACCTCCAGTCTCTATATGATAACATGAAAGGCCTGCAAATGGATATCGAAAAAGAATTCTTAATAAAAATGTTAGAAGTGTGAAAATGTTGGGAAGAGAAGACATGCCGCAGCCCAGTATATGTGCTGGGCTGCGGCATGTCTTTGCTGGTATAAATAGCATGTCTGAAAGATTTTACTTTGTTCCGAAGATTCTGTCGCCGGCATCGCCAAGTCCTGGGCAGATGTAAGCGTTCTCGTTCAGCTCGCGGTCAACATGACCAACGTAGAGCTGGATGTCAGGATGAGCCTTGAGAAGTCTCTCAATTCCCTGCGGTGCAGCGATGATCGACATGAACTTGATATGCTTACCGCCGTGCTGCTTGATGAAATCAACGGCAGCAACAGCTGATCCTCCGGTTGCAAGCATAGGATCCGTGACAACTATAAGTCTCTCATCGATAGGATCAGGGAGCTTGCAGTAGTACTCGTGAGGTTCATGAGTCTCCTCGTCTCTGTACAGACCGATGTGTCCGATCTTGGCTGTAGGAACCAGAGCCTGAAGTCCACTGACCATTCCAAGTCCTGCACGGAGAATAGGTACAATCGCAAGATTTCTTCCTGCGATGACCGGAGTCATGCATTCCTCGATAGGAGTCTCTATACATACATCCTCGGTAGGAAGATCTTTCAGAGCCTCATATCCCATGAGCATGGCGATCTCTTCAACAAGTGCACGGAATTCGGCAGTTCCGGTGTTCTTATCTCTGAGCTTTGAAATCTTATGCTGAATAAGTGGATGTGTCATAACTGTGTAATCTGTCATATTGTGTAACCTCCTAATAAATAATATACAGATAATTATTATGCCTCAATGTCAGAGTTCTGTGGATTCATTCCAAGTCCACGGCTTACATCACCCTTGGTGTTCTCACCAAATGTATAGTCGTTACCAGGCAGTATAGCATTCAGCAGGATGCCGAATATAGCTGCGAGGGCAAGTCCTGTAAGAGTGATAGTTGTGCCTCCGATCGTGAATGTAAGGCCATTTTTGAAACCAAGTCCACATACCATGATAACGGCTGCGATGATCAGGTTTCTTGACTTCGTGAAGTCTACGTGGTTCTCAACCACATTTCTTACACCTATGGCTGAGATCATTCCGTAGAGGATGAAGCTTATGCCGCCAATGATGGCGAAAGGCATTGAGCGGATGACTTCTGCAACCTTAGGTATGAAACCGAGGATGACTGCAAAAATGGCAGCCAGTCGTATAACTCTTGGATCGTGAACGCGGCTGAGCTCGAGAACTCCTGTGTTCTCTCCGTAGGTTGTGTTGGCAGGACCGCCAAAGAGTGCGGAGAGAGATGTTGCCAGACCATCACCGATAAGTGTTCTGTGGAGACCTGGATCCTCAAGGAAATTCTGATCTACAGTTGCTGATATGGCACATATATCACCTATATGCTCCATCATGGAAGCGATGGCGATAGGAGCCATGACAAGTATGGCAGTTAAGTTAAATTTACAGATCTGGAAAGGTGGCAGACCGAGAAAATGTGCGTCTGAAACTCCAGAAAAGCTGAGTATTGCTGAACCATCAGGGTTGGTCATACCACAGAAGTGAAGTATGAGTGCAACGCCATATGAGATAAGTACACCCATGAGGATAGGTATGATCTTGAACATGCCCTTGCCCCAGATGTTGAACACAATGACAACAGCCAGTGCGATAAATGCAAGCAGCCAGTTAGTGGATGCGTTTGATATAGCTGATGGTGCGAGGCTCAGACCGATACATATGATGATAGGTCCGGTAACCACTGGTGGAAGGAATCTCATGACACGCTTCACGCCGACAAGCTTGACGATCAGTGCAAGTATCAGATACAGAAGTCCTGCAACCACAATACCGCCACATGCATATGGAAGCTTTTCGCCCATTGGCATGTCCTTGAATATGCCTGTTTTAAGGTCTGCAACTGTGGAGAAACCTCCCAGAAATGCAAATGAAGAACCGAGAAATGCAGGTACCTTAAGCTTAGTGCATAAGTGGAAGAACAGTGTTCCAAGACCGGCACATACAAGAGTTACCTGAATTGAGAGTCCCTGACCCTCGAAGTATCCGTTTACGAGAAGCGGAACAAGAATTGTTGCACCAAACATGGCAAACATATGCTGGAATCCAAGTAAAAGCATCTTTGGAATTCCAAGCTTACGTGCATCACGAATGGCTTCTTTTTGATTATCCATAAGTAATAATCCTCCCATATTTTTTCTTAGTTAAATATTATAAAGTTTATTTACACTAAGGTCAATTTGAATAGTGAAATTTCCAAAATAAACTTAAGATATGTAATATATGTCAGCACTTGACAAAATGTTACAGAATTGTTACAATTCTGCTTGGATTGAGTAAAGGGGAGAAAAATAAAGATACAGGTCGAAGGAGACTACAGATATTATGATTGAATTAGAGAACGTGAGTATGACATATCCTGGGGGCAATCAGGCACTCAAGAATGTCAATATTAATATAGAGAAAGGCGAGTTCGTATTTATCGTTGGAAGCAGTGGTTCGGGCAAGACCACTCTGTTCAGGCTTCTGCTCAAGGAGCTCGATCCTACGGAGGGCAATATCACTGTTGCCGGATACGACTACGGCAAGATCAAGAGGAAGGATATACCGAAGGTCAGAAGAAGGATAGGGGTTGTGTTCCAGAACTTCAGACTTCTCAAGGACAGGACTATATACGAGAATGTCGCATTTGCACAGAGAGTCATTCAGACCCCGGCGAGATATATCAGAAGACGAGTTCCGGCCATGCTGACGCTGGTTGGACTTGCAGACAAATACAAATCATACCCGAAGGAGCTCTCAGGTGGTGAGCAGCAGAGAGTTGCCATGGCGAGAGCACTGGTCAACAATCCTGACATCATACTGGCGGATGAGCCTACAGGAAATCTCGATCCTAAGAACTCACTGGATATCATGAACCTCCTTGAGGATATCAACAAGAGAGGAACCACAGTTGTCGTGGTAACCCACAACAAGGATATCGTCAATGAGATGAAGAAGAGAGTTATCACCCTGAAGAAGGGCGTTATAATCAGTGATGAGAAGGAAGGAGGCTACATAGATGAAGATTAGTACATTTTTCTATGTCCTCAGACAGGGCTTTGCGAATATAAGAAGAAACATACTGTTCTCACTTGCATCACTGGGAACCATCATATCATGTCTGTTTCTTTTCGGAATCATATATGCGGTGGTTGTAAACTTCCAGTCAGGTATGCAGGAGCTTGAGAAGACAGTCACCATATCTGTATTCTTCGACGAGGATGCGTCAGATGAGACCATACAGCTCATAGGTGAACAGATAAGAACGGTCGATTATGTTGAGACGATGGATTTCATCTCAGCCGATGAGGCATGGGACAAGTTTGCAGATCAGAACTACGATGATCCACAGGTTGCAAAGAATGCATTTGGCGGAGATAACCCGTTAAAGAATGCTGCGTCATATGAGATCACGCTCAAGGATGTATCAAGACAGCCGGAGTTCGTGGCATTTGCCCAGGGCCTTTCAGGAGTCAGAAAGGTAAAGAGTTCTGACGTGACTGCGGACAGCATCACGACACTGTCATCCCTTGTGGGATATGCATCCATAGGAATAGTTGTGATACTGATGCTGGTATCTATATTCCTTATAAGTAACACGATCACCATAGGTATCACAGTGCGAAAGGAAGAGATAGGGATCATGAAGCTGATCGGTGCGACAAATGTATTTGTAAGAGCACCGTTCATCATAGAGGGTGTGATCATAGGCGCGGTCGGTTCGGCTATACCTCTGGTCCTTCTGTACTACATGTACGATAAGATACTGACATACGTTGCCGGAAGGTTCAAGGTTGTCACAACGCTGTTCGCATTTGTGAGCCAGCAGGATCTGTTCAGGACTATGGTACCGGTCGGACTTGTGCTCGGTATCGGTGTTGGTCTGGTAGGAAGTATTCTTACCACAAGAAAGCACTTGAGAGTGTAGTGTTAAATGCGGTCAGAGCAATGCACAAAAAATTCACAAATTGTTATTACTTTTTTAGAAACAATATGTGTTATAATACTGATAAGTAGGGCAAAAAGATAATAACATTATGAAATGCGATTAGGAGGCATGAATGATGAGAATAGATTTATACAAGATAAAGAAGAAAGGTATGCAGGTGGCAGTGGTTACTACAGGAGCACTGCTCATGTCGTTTACATCCATATTTGCGGCTCCTGTGTTCAGCGTGCATGCTGAGGAGACCAAGGAGGATGTTGAGCAGCAGAAGGAAGAGGCTCAGCAGGCTCAGGAAGAGGCGAATGCAAACGCAGAGAAGTATCAGAAGAAGGTAGACAAGCTTACAGCGGCTGTAAATGAGCTCGATAAGCAGGCCACAGATATAAGCACACAGATCGTGGAGAAGAAACAGCAGGCTGAGGATCTTCAGAATGAGATAGATGAGACTCAGACAAAGCTTGCAGAGGCTCAGGTCAGTGAGGATAATCAGTATGAGGCGATGAAGAAGAGGATACAGTACCTCTACGAGGAGGGCGATGTTGCTTACATAGATGCACTTATGTCATCGGCTTCATTTGAGGATAGTCTTAACAAGTCTGAGTATGTTGATCAGCTCAGCACATATGACCAGAAGCAGCTCAACAAGCTGGTAAAGACTAAGAATGACATAGCAGAGTATCAGCAGACACTCAAGGATGATCTGGCGGATGTAGAGAAGGTAAAGGCAGACCTGGAGACCAAGCAGGCAGACCTCGATGATGTTATAAGCCAGAAGAATGCGGAGATCAACAAGTACAGTGATGATGTTGAGATGCAGAAAGCTCTTGCGGCTGAATACGCAAAGCAGGAGTCAGAGCTGGATGACAAGCTGGCAGAGCTTGCGCGTCAGGAACAGCAGAGACTGGAGGAGGAGCGTAAGCAGAGAGAAGCTGAACAACAGCAGCAGGATAACAACGGTGGAAGCGATAACTCAGGCAGTGACAGCGACAACAGTGGAAGTAACAATGGCGGTTCAACAACCGGTTCAGGTCAGTTCATATGGCCTGTATCAGGACCTATCACAGACTACTTCGGACCTAGAGAGTCACCGACAGCAGGAGCAAGCTCCAATCATATGGGTATAGATATAGGATGTTCATACGGAGTGCCTATCGCAGCGGCTGATGCAGGTGTTGTAACGGTAGCCGAGTGGGGCGAGAGTGGTGGTAACTACGTTATGATAGATCACGGTAATGGATTTGTGACGATGTACCTTCACAACTCATCACTTGCAGTAAGCGTTGGCGATGTGGTTTCACAGGGACAGACCATTGCGTACGCAGGTTCAACAGGATATTCAACAGGTACACATTGCCACTTCTCAGTATTCCTGAATGGCTCATATGTCAACCCACTTGATTATCTGTAAGATGAGGCTGAGACATGGCATAGGGATATGTGTCATATCATAAGATCTTAATATGATCATATATAGAATAGAGAAAAAATGCGTGATTCATGAAATATGGATCACGCATTTTTTATGTTAATAGGGGCGTGGATATGGGCGAAGTACCATATGTTGTGGTGGTGAGAAAATATGTCGAAAACAATAGTTTTTTTAAGAAAAAATAGGATTAGTGTCGGTTGACATAAGTGGTAAAAGTATTTATACTCACACTGGACTGAGTATTTATTTAAGGAGTATATTATGGTTTTTTCGAGCATGGAGTTCTTATTTAGATTCCTGCCTTTATTTTTGCTTATCTATTTTGTGACAAAGCCGAAGTACAGGAATGTTGTACTGCTTTTAGGCAGCCTTGTGTTCTACGCGTATGGCGAACCCATATACGTGTTCTTGATGATGTTTTCTATTATATTTAACTATTCGGTGGCAAGACGAATCAAGCGTTTTTATGATATAGAAGTATATTCGGAGATCGACTGTTCATTTGAGAGAAACTGCTGGCTGGCGGTGGCTATGGTGTTTGATTTTGGAATGTTGTTCATATTCAAATATATCAACTTCTTTATAGAGATAATAAACACTGCAGCGGGAACAAAGATATTTGATAGCGTGGCGATCACGCTGCCGCTTGGAATAAGCTTCTATACGTTCCAGATAACATCGTATATATTTGACGTGTACAGGCTCAAGTATCAGGCGGACAAGAGTATAATCAAGTTCGGAACATATGTGAGCATGTTCCCTCAGCTCATAGCCGGCCCTATAGTCAACTACGATGAGGTGAAGCCTGAGCTGGATCACAGAGAGGTCAAGGCGGACGATATAGAGCGCGGTGCGACACTGTTCGTATTGGGACTTGCGTACAAGGTGCTTCTGGCAAATAAGATAGCCAGTCTGTGGAACGATGTGCAGACGGTTGGCCCTTATGGAATAAACACTGTGACCGCATGGCTTGGTTCATGGGGATATTCATTCCAGCTCCTGTTTGATTTCATGGGTTATTCCGTGATGGCAATAGGAATTGGCCTTATACTTGGCTTCAGGATACCGGAGAACTTTGTCGATCCTTATATGGCACATTCCCTCACAGATTTCTGGAGACGCTGGCATGTTACACTCGGACGCTGGTTCAGAGAGTATGTGTACATACCGATGGGCGGCAACCGAAAGGGAAAGCTCAGAATGATACTTGCCATGTTCACTGTGTGGATGTTTACCGGATTGTGGCATGGTGCGGACTGGAATTTCCTGATATGGGGCTTGTTCCTGTTCGTGTTCCTTCTCATGGAGAAGCTGTTCCTTGGCAAGGTATTTGACAAGGTGAAGGTTCTTGGCCATGTGTACATGTTCTTCCTGATACCGATATCATGGACAATATTTAACATATCTGATCTGAAGCTTCTGGGACTGTACCTGAAGAGAATGTTTGGCATGAACATAGAGGGATCAGTCACCACACATGCCATGGACAAGCTGATCATGCTGGGACACACATACTGGTGGCTGCTGCTGATCTGCGTGATCTTCTGTACACCGTGGCCTAGAAAGCTCATAGAGAAATTCTACAAGAACTGGGTATGCAAGCTTATAATGCTCGCACTGTTCTGGTTCTGTGTATATCAGATAGCAAAGGGTGGCTCCAATCCATTCCTTTATTTTAGATTTTAGGAGGTGGGCAGATGAAGAAATTATGGCAAATGATAAAAGGCTGTCCACTGTTCTCGATACTCATAATATCCGGCGTGATAGTTACCGCAGGCGGTTATGTGGGAGCTGCGCTTGGCGTGTATAAATGGGATGTCAGCTTTCATCATCCTATGGCCCAGACTGTGCTGCTTGATGAGAGGGTGGCAACCGGAACTGACGCAACAAGCACGGATGCTCCGGGAAAGAGCGAGCTGACGTCGGAGTCCACGGGCAGTGCGGCTGCAGAGGAGCAGACAACGGAGGTGAAATCCACGGAGAAGCAGACTTCTGAGAATGCATCCACGGAGAAGACAACAGAGAAATCTACAGAGAAAGCGACCACCGAAAAGGCAACTACGGAAAAAGCAACCATAGATACAGGCGGTTCGGCTGCTCCGGTGACAAGACAGACTCAATACAAGAAGGTTAAGAAGAGAAAGGCAAGAAATAGCTGCTACAGAGATCTCACACAGATCGCTCTTGAGACCCAGTACCCATATATAAAGGTTGACAAGTCTTATTTTGACGATGCTCTGTTCATAGGTGATTCCAGAGTGGAAGGACTGGCGTTGTATTCCGGACTGGACAATGCAGAATTTGCATATATGGAGGGCCTTACTTCATTTGGACTGATGGGTGAGAAGATCGCCTCAAATGGAACAAAGACACTCACAGAGCTGCTTAAGAGCAAACAATTCAAAAAGATATACATCATGCTCGGCATAAATGAGGCGGGTTACAATACGGAGACATACGCATCCACATATATCGATGCGGTGGCCCAGATACAGGCGCTTCAGCCGGACGCAGTGATCTTTATGATGGGCTGCATGCATGTATCCAGCGACTATTCGGCAAGCCACGATATTGTGAACAATGACAATATCGATGACAAGAATGGTGCCATAGCTGCATATGCTGATGGAATAAAGCTTTTCTATCTGGATATGAATACGGTTGTGGACGATGGCAAGGGTGGTCTTGTAAAGGACTATACCTGGGATGACATACATTTGCAGGCGCAGTATTACAGTCTGTGGGAGCAGTATCTGTATGAGCATGGGCTCAAGGATGATGCTTTCAAATAGATAAAGTGCTGCGGGACCTGGCGGCATTTTATCATTATCGGGAGTTGATCAAATGGCAAAAAGACTGGTAATAAAAGATAAATATAAGGGAATCCTGTTCATAATCATGGCAGGGTTCTTTTTCTCACTGATGACCTTCTTCGTGAGACTGTCTGGAGATCTGCCAACTATGCAGAAGGCATTCTTTAGAAATGCAGTGGCCGCTGTTGTGGCCATTGCCATGCTCATGAGGACTGAGGAGAAATTCAAGATAAAGAAGAGCAGCTGGCCGGGAATCGCGGCGAGAAGCATATGTGGAACGACAGGACTTATCTGCAATTTTTATGCAATCGACAAGCTCAACATAGCGGATGCCAATATCCTCAACAAGCTTTCCCCGTTCTTTGCTATCATCGCATCATACTTTGTGTTGAAGGAACGGGCAAACCGAGTAGAGTGGGCATCTGTTGTGCTGGCTTTCGCTGGTGCATTGTTCGTTGTGAAGCCTTCGTTTCATATGGATTTTCTGTATGCCATGGTTGGTGTGGCAGGCGGCCTTGGGGCAGGAATAGCCTACACCTATGTGAGAAAGCTTGGAAAACAGGGGGAGCGCGGACCGGTCATAGTCATGTGTTTCTCTGTATTCTCATGTCTGGTGACGCTTCCATTTATCATATTGGACCACGCACCTATGACATGGCAGCAGATTGTGTGCCTGCTCTGTGCCGGACTTGCGGCGGCTGGTGGACAGTTCAGTATAACCGCAGCATACCAGAAGGCTCCAGCCAGGGAGATATCGGTATTTGACTACAGTCAGGTCATATTTGCGGCTATATTGGGATTTGTATTCCTGGATCAGATCCCTGACATGCTGAGCATTATAGGATATGTGATAATCATAGGAAGTGCAGTTTTCAAATGGTGGTACACCATGAGACAGGATCGCACTTAGCATGATCGGCAGGGCTGAGAGTGGCAGTGCCTTGTACAAATACTTGTAGAATAATTGATATATACAAAAAGACGGATGTCAGAAATGGAAAATGGGTAAAAGTTTCATTGTCTGATATCCGTCTTTTTTATAAAGTTATAAAGGAAGGTTTTAGGTGTTGTGACCGGACTTGTGAGGTATCCGGCCTCCCATCTATCTAAATTGGATTGTTGTTAGTTTGAGTGACGGCAGATACGCTGGTGCTGCCTGGGCATGTCGCACATCTGCTGTCCTCATCAATCTGTATATATAATAAGATGGTACTGTGTACATTCTGTGTATCGGATGTTAAAGAAATATGTTCATAAAAGAAATAATATATAAAGCGTAAATAAATGTTCTATAAATGGTAAAGCTTCTGAATATAGTGAGTATAAGGTTGTGGGTATAGTTGCTGACATGTTAAAATGAAACACACATATGATCATAATTGGTGGATATATCAGATGACAATATTGGATAGAGCAGCTTTATTATGGAATAGTAAGGGGGATTAATATATGGATAAAGAAAAGGTTATACAGGAGCTTCAGGAGAGAACAGAGGAGATAAAGGAAAAGGCCGGGGAGCTTCATAAGGCGATAGAGGAGACTATATCGCAGAAGAAGCAGATACATTACACGGAACTGGGCGGTCAGGACGGGCAGCCGGATGTGCCGGTTAAGGAAGGATACGGTCTGGTGCTCGGTGGCGGTGGTGGCCGTGGCTCCTATGAGATCGGAGTGTGGAAGGCTCTTGAGGAGTACAGAGATGTGATCGATATAAAGGCGGTATCAGGAAGCTCGGTAGGCGCACTGAATGCGGCATTGTACGCTTGCGGCGATCTGGATAAGGCTACACAGATGTGGTACGACATAACCAACGACAGGATACTGTCCAACAAGGATATAGACGAGGACAACAGGAACAAATGGTTTGAGTCCATCAAGGAGAAGCTCACGACCATAGACAATCCAGTCATACAGAGTGCAATAGAGTGCATAGGACTGGATGCTGTGGCAAAAGGCATGAGGATAAAGGATGGCTTCTTCTCCAGAGAAGGACTTATGGACATACTGGAGAATTCACCAGTACTTGATGGTGTGTCGAACAGTGACATGAGCTGTTATGCTACATGTCTCAATGTGGAGGGCAAGCCTACTCCTGAGAGATTCCAGCTGTCAGGCATGGAACCGGAGGAGATAGAACGTATACTTCTTGCTTCTTCAGCCATACCGGTCATATTCCCTATGGAGACGATAGACAAGACAAAGTATTATGATGGAGGCTTCTTCCTTGGGGGAGATAATGTGCCAATACAGCCTCTCTATGATGAGGGCTACAGAAAATTTGTCGTGGTGCATCTCGATGAGAGGAAGACCGACAGATACGATGATGCAGAGATGATACATATATATCCGTCTATTCCTCTTGGTGGTGCCATAGATGGCATGCTTGACTTTTCGCCTGAAGGTGTTGAGAAGAGGATAACACAGGGATATGACGATGCAAAGGCGGTGCTTGTTGAGAAGTTTGGCCCAAGACTGTTCTTCACCCGCCATGGGCAGACCGTGTGGAATGTGGAAAACAAGATATGTGGAGCCACGGATATTGAACTCACAGAGCTTGGACATCAGCAGGCGGAGCAGCTTGGTGAGATGATAAAGAATGGAGATTATCACATAGATGAGATTCTGTATTCGCCTCTGGTCAGGGCTTCGGAGACGGCAAGACATATATCCGAGATAACAGGAATTCCTATGAGAGCCGAGGAGAGACTCCGTGAGCAGTGTTTTGGCAAATACGAGGGAACAGCCAGAAACGGCGCTATATTCGCCAAGGCGAAGACGCATTTTCTGGATCACTATGAGGGCGGAGAGACCATGGTTCATCTGTGTCAGAGGGTGTACAATTTGTTAGATGAGCTTAAGGCTGAGTCGGAAGATTCCGGGAAGACATATCTTCTGGTTGCCCACAATGGAATATCAAGAATAGTACAGTCGTATTTCAATGATATGACAAATGAGGAATTCGCAGCATTTGGCATAAAGAACTGTGAGATAAGAGAATATAGATTCTGATCGCCACATGTGTGGTATCAGATGTAAAAAAGAGAAAACAGCAGGCAGATCAATATGATGTGAATGTGGTTTTCTCTTTTTTTCTGGGATATCCCCAAATGCTCCTGTAAATGTGTATAAAAGAATACTTGATATTATTTATCACTAATATAGTTGACACAGAGCCTACATATGTGCTAATAAATATATGAACATATAATCATGCGTTTAAATATCAACGTACGGCATGAGAGCTATGCGATGCGTTTATGGAGAATATAAAATGTGGAAAAGGAGAGAATCATGGGAGACAACAGTTTTTTGAAGATCAGTGGGATAAAGAAAAGCTTCGGTTCAGGGGAGAACCGAACTGAGGTACTTAGAGGAATTGATTTTGAGGTCGCAAAGGGCGAGTTCTGTGTGCTGCTTGGCCCATCGGGGTCTGGCAAGTCAACTCTGCTCAATATCATAGGTGGGATCGACAGCCCGGATTCCGGTTATATCTCCATAGATGGAGAGAAGACAGGGGATATGGATGAGAAGACACTGACCAGATATAGGAGAAAGCATCTCGGTTATGTATTCCAGATGTATAATCTCATACCTAATCTCAATGTAAAGGAGAATGTGGAGGTTGGAGCATACCTTAGTGATAATCCTTTTGATGTTGATGATCTGTTAAATACTCTGGGGCTTTATGAGCACAGACATAAGCTCCCAAATCAGCTGTCGGGTGGACAGCAGCAGAGGACCTCAATTGGAAGGGCAATCGTGAAGAATCCTGATATACTTCTCTGTGATGAGCCGACAGGTGCCCTTGACTACAACACTTCCAAGGAGATACTTAAGCTCATAGAGGATGTGAACCAGAAGTATGGCAACACAATAATCATGGTCACCCACAATGATGCCATCAAGAATATGGCGGACCGGACTGTGAAGCTCAGGGACGGCATGATAAGACGCAACATTGTAAATGAGAACAAGATATCCGCTGTAGAGCTTGACTGGTAATTGGGCAGACAGGGTAGATGTTCAATAGGAAAGGGGATCTGTTATGAGAAATCCATTGTGGAGAAGAATTCCAAAAGAACTGAAGGAAGAGCTTGGAAAATATATAGTCATATTCCTGTTCATGGTCATCACGACGGGAATGGTGTCGGGCTTCATGGTTGCAGGTGAGAGCATGAAGAAAACCTACGACAATACATTTGACAAATACAAAGTGGAGGATGGACATTTTGATCTGTCGGATGAGGCGTCAGACAATATGAAGGGCAATATAGAGGATGAGGGCGTGAAGCTCTATGATATGTCGTATTATGAACTGCCTATGAGTAAGATCGGATCAAACTCTGATGGCAATAGTGGTAATGTGGAAGGCAATGCAGAGACAAAAGATGATACGGAGGACTCTGAAAATGATGCTACAGATGATGGGGGAAGGACACTGAGGATATTCGCACCAAGACACGATGTAAATAAAATGTGCCTGATGGATGGTGAATTCCCTGCAGGAACTGATGAGATCGCCATTGACAGAATGTATGCGGTGAACAACGATATAGAGATCGGTGATGATATAAAAGCGGGTGACAAGGTATACAGCGTGTGCGGATTTGTGGCACTCTCCGATTACAGCACCATGTTCCAGAACAACAATGACACTATGTTTGATGCCACGATATTCGGAATTGCGGTTGTGTCAAATGAGGAATTTGATGATCTTCCGGAGAAAAATAAGACCTGGTCGTATTCATGGATGTACGATGATGGAATGCCGGATGAGGAGAACGATGAGAAAAAGCTGGCGGATGACCTTCTTGAGACTGTGTATACACAGGCGGTCATGAACGGCATTACGGTGGAGAGCTACATTCCAAGGTATCAGAACCAGGCGATCAACTTTGCAGGGGATGATATTGGCAGTGATACAAATATGATGAAATGGTTTGAATACATCGTCATAGTTATACTTGCATTTATATTTGCGGTAACCATCAGCAACACTCTGACAAAGGAAGCGTCGGTTATTGGAACATTGAGGGCTTCAGGATATACGAAGGGCGAGCTGCTTATTCACTACATATCACTTCCTGTCATAGTTACATTTGTGGCATCAGTGGTGGGAAACGTGCTGGGCTATTCGGTGTTTAAGGATATGGGTGCGCAGCTTTACTATGGAAGCTATTCCCTCACTAAGTATGTGACGTATTGGAATGCCGATGCATTTGTGCTTACCACAGTCATACCTCTTATAATCATGATCGTTGTGAACCTGTTAGTGGTAAACAGCAAACTGAAGCTCTCACCACTGAGGTTCCTGAGGCATGATCTCAGCAGATCAAAGAGAAAGAAGGCGGTGAAGCTGCCTCACTGGAAGTTCATGACAAGGTTCAAGACCCGTGTCATACTTCAGAACATTCCAGGATATGTGGTCATGCTTCTTGGAATTTACTTCGCACAGGTTCTGCTGATGTTCGGACTTATGTTGAATCCTATGCTGAAGCACTATCAGAATGACATATTGGATAATATGGTAGCTGACCACCAGTATGTTCTGGATTCACAGGTGGAGACGGCAAATAATAATGCGGAAACCTACTGTATGAAGACGCTGAGGACGACCGGAGATATAGATGATGAGATCATGGTGTATGGAATACACTCGGACAGTAAATATTTCCCGGTTAAGCTGGACGACGGAGATGTGCTGGTATCTGACAGCTACGCAGACAAATATGAGATAGTTGATGGCGACAAACTTGAGCTCAAGGAGAGCTATACTGATGACACATATGAGCTCAAGGTGACGGGTTCTGTGGTGTATCCGGCAGCCCTTGCGGTGTTCGTGACAGAGGGTGATTTCAGAGAAATATTTGACAAGGACGAGGATTACTTCACCGGCTATTTCTCGAATGACAAGCTGACCGATATAGAGGATCATGTAGTGTCAGAGATCACAAAGGATGATATGATAAAGGTGTCCAGACAGCTCACCAAGTCCATGGGAGGTATGTTCTACATAGTGGTTGTATTTTCACTTGTTATGTTCATGCTTCTCGTATATCTGCTCACAAAACTAATAGTGGAGAAGAACACGGTGTCCATATCCATGGTTAAGATACTGGGATATGACACAAAGGAGATCAGTAAGCTGTATCTGTCATCCACAACTGTCATGGTTGCGGTGGTGACGCTGCTCGATATACTGCTCAGTTACCTGTCGATCAAGGTGATATACAGGGCAATGCTGATAGATATGCTAAGCGGCTGGATGCCGATATACATGGCACCATGGATATTCCCACTCATGTTCGTGCTCAGCTTTACCTGCTATCTGGTGATCTCACTGTTGCAGATGAAGAGAATAAAGAGGATTCCTATGGACGAGGCGCTCAAGAATGTGGAGTGATGTGTCAAGCTGTGTTCAGGTATTATGAAAAAAAGAGAAAATTTTGTGCTGTAAATCCTCCGAATCCCTGGAAAGGATACATGGATTAGAAGTCGTGTATCTTTTCAGTGGGAATCCGGGAGTTTGAGCACAAAATTTTCTTTTTTTTGCTATTTTGTGGGAAATGTTCCCAAAGCTGTCAGGTTGCCGACCCGGACAGGCTCATGCCAGCTAGATGGTTCCTGTGACGGTCACGGTTGCCGTTCCCGGTGTTGTGGTGATGACTCCCGTGGCTGTATTCTGTGTGAATGTTGCTGCTGGAACAGTGATCTGTCCGGCAACTGTTGCGAACTCGCCTGTTGCTTCATTGTAGGTGTAGCTGGCTGGCGCTGTCCATGCATTTCCATTGTATGTCACAGTGATTCCGGTGAGGATCGGATTGAAGGTATCTGTGATGATGACGTTGTCACTTGCGGATGCCTCGGTGTTGCCGTAGTTCTCTATAAGGAAGGTGTAAGTGATCTGACCATTCTCTGCAACTATGCTAGGACTCACAGACTTTGTGATGGCGAGATCGGGAGCTGCAACAGGGGAAACCGACTCAGTTGCAGTGACTGCGTTGGTAAGTCCTGCGCCGGTTACTGTAACAGTGTTGGTCACGGAATCCTCATTGCCTCTAGGTGTAAATTCATTTGTTGTTGTCTCATATATAATAGTAGCATTTCCGCCCGCTGGAACGGAGATTCCAGTGAGTGTCAGCGGAGCTGTAGCACCGACAGCCGGAGCGGCTACCAGAGTTCCATTGGTGTAGTATCTGATGGAATCCGGAATATATGTGAGAGGATATACTGTTGTATTTCCCACTGCATATGCTCCCAGATTATCTGTGAGAGACAGACCTGTGAGTGTGGTAGTTCCGGAATTGATGAGACTTATCACATACGTGATCTTATCCGGTGTTCGGTAGGTGTCCACCACAGCCGTCTTGGAGACTGTGAGGACTTCAATTATTTCTCCAGTTATGATATTGGAATTGGTGGATCCTCCGTTGTAGGACAGAGTTGCCTGATTAGTGAATGTTGCCATTACTTTACCTCCGTATTGTGTTGTCAGAGGTTTATATACCTCTGATATAAAATATGTGCTGTGGAGGCTTTGGGTTACAGATATTACTCACCATCTGCGGCACATTTATGTTATACTAAAAGATAATTATGTGGTTTAAAGAGCTGTTTTTATATACAGGAGGAATATAGGTGAGAAGGAAAAGGTGGTTGTACCTGATTGCCTGTGTGGTGCTGGCAGGTGGGCTGGCAGTGTCTGGCACATATACCAAGGTGTACGCGCAGGATTATGAAAATGTAGAATACGTAACCAGTGTGTCAGAGCTTAGAGATTCCATGGACGAAGCTGATGTGGTAAACTCGGCCGATGTGATGGATAGAGGAGCGGATGTCGACGCAGCGGCAATGTACAGCAGTGAGTCAGCCGACATATACAGTCTTCGCAGGATCATATTGTATACAGATGAAGTGCCGGAGACCTATGGCGCGACAACAGTCATCTGTTATGACAAATACGATTACTATGTGCTTGGCTACGATACCGAGGAAGCGACGAAACAGGCATACGAAAAGCTTCAGGAAGAGTACGAGCCTGACAAATGTATGCTTGATCAGGTCATATATTCAGAAGATGTGTTGGCGGATTTGGATTCAAATTCGTATGCTGCACAGCGGAACGTTGATGCCATGCTTGCCGCATCGGAGACATATAAGGCTGTAAGCTGGGGCACAAGGTACATGGGAATGGACAGGCTCAAGGCGGAGGTGTCAGAGTACAAGCTGGATGCTAAGGTAAATGTGGCGGTCATAGATACCGGAGTTAATTCCTCGGATACTCTGTTTGAAGGCAGGATAAATGAGGAAGGAAGTATGAACTGCTGCGAGGGCGAAGACCGGAGCGACTACGGAGACAACATGGGACATGGAAGTCATGTGGCGGGCATAATAGCGGATGCGACACCGGACAATGTCCAGCTCACGATCATCAAATGTTTCACAAGCCGGGGAGCAACCACAGTGTCAACGGTACAGCAGGGAATCATGGCTGCGCTTGACAGCGGTGCGGACGTGATCAATATGAGCTTCTGCTTCTATGGTAAAAATGCAAGTGACAACACCAGGTCGAAGCTTGACGAATTGTTAAAAAGTGCAAAAGAAGATGGCGTCATCATGTGTGTGGCAGCAGGCAATACGAACAGCACTGTGAACAACTGGGAGATCAGCGACGTGGAAGGTGTGTCATATCCTGCGGACAGCAGTGATGTGATAACAGTGTCGGGGCTTATGCAGAAGGCTGGAACGGAGGAGACAGCAGACAGGATATCGACGGATGCGGTGAAATTTGACGATAGCTATTCTTACTATGGAAATGCTGTAGATTTTTCCGCTCCCGGAACGAAAATAACATCGGCGTGGAAGACCGGAACAAATCATGGGTTTTCCACTTCAGGAACATCCATGGCGGCTCCGCATATATCAGCGGCGGCGGCCTACGTGAAGCTGGCGGAGCCGGAGCTTGACAGTAGTCAGTTGAAGAGCAGGCTGATATCATATTCCGTGGATCTGGGAACAGCGGGAAAGGATAAATACTACGGTTACGGTTGTCCATACATGGCGGATTATTTTGCTAATACATTTGGCGGAAAACATCTGGAGACAAAGGTTGGAACCTGTGCGGTGGAAAGTCTTGGAAATTCGAAGGATGGACTGAGACTGTCGTGGACTTCGGCGGATAATGCAAGTGGGTATAAGATATACAGGAAAACTGCGACAAGCGCATACAAATGTATAGCTGAGATAAAAGGTTCAGGAGTCAGAACATACACTGACAAGACTGCGGCGGCTGGAATCAGATACAGATATGCGGTGAGGGGCGTGAACGGCACGGCCGAGGGACAGCCGGCGGCTACAAAGGCACTGGTCAGACTTACCCAGCCGAAGTACAACGTGAAGAATGCATATTCCGGCGTGAAGGTATCCTGGAACAAAGTAAAGGGCGCAAGTGGATACAAAATATACCGCAAGGCACCGGGGCAGAACGGATGGAAGCAGTACAAGGTGCTGTCAGCGGGAACGCTCACATTTGTCGATAAGAATGTGACTAATTACAGAAACTATACATACACGGTCAAGGCGTTCAAGGGTACTTCTGCAAGCTCGTATGATACTGCGGGGGTCAGGTTGTACAGGATGCCGGGATGCAAGGCGAAAACGGTCAGATCAAATTCCAGAAAGACGATGGATGTAACATGGAACAAGGTCAGGTATGTCAGCGGGTATCAGATCCAGTACAGTACATCGTCGAAATTTGACAGATATAAGGTGGCAACGATAAATAAGTCCACAAAACTCAGACGCAGGATAAGCTCTCTGTTCTCAGGAAAATATTATTATGTGAGGATGAGAACCTACAGAAGAGTTGGCGGCAAGACCATTTATGGCGGCTGGAGCAGTGTACAGCGCGTAAAGGTAAAATAGCGAAAGGCAGATAAGATGGCAGAAAATAAGGATTTGGAAGGATACAAGATCTCCACGATGGAGGATGAAGAGGATTATTTTGACAATGTGGAGATGGAGCTCGACTACAGCATCAGTATAACTGAGGGTTCCATGGAGCTTGGAAAGGACAATATAAAGGAACAGAAGAAGTACATGCGTGACAGCCATGGAGACATGGACGACGAGGAGTTCCTGCAGAACATGCAGTCGGTGAACAATGATGAGGCGTTCCTCAGAAGAGCTGCGAAGCGCCTGGAGGTGTATGAGCACCAGAAGAAGGTGCCGTACTTTGGCAAATTTGTATTCAAATATAAAGATGACGAAGAGTATCTCACGGTATATGTGGGTATGAGCGGTTATCAGTCAGATATGAATGGGCAGCAGCTTGTGTACGACTGGAGAGCACCTGTATCCTCTATGTATTATGCTTATGAAAAGGGACCGGCATCCTACAATGTCCATGTGGATGACATGGAAGATGACGAGTTTTCTGGAGACATAGTGGAGAAGAAACAGTTTCTGGTGTCAAATGGCAGACTTAAAGACGCGGTGGATACTGACTCCAACATCAACGACGCCATATTGCTGGAGGCCCTTGGCGGCAACAGTGGTGTTAAGATGAAAAATGTGGTGGCTACCATACAGAAGGAGCAGGATGCGATCATAAGAAATCGCACGGCGTATAACCTTATAGTGGACGGCCGCGCCGGAAGCGGTAAGACGGTCATAGCCATGCACAGACTGGCGTGGCTGTTGTACAACTACAAGACACTTGAGAGTGAAAATGTCATGATACTGTCTCCAAACAGTATATTTGGCGATTATATATCAGAGGTTCTCCCGGAGCTCGAGGAGAACAGTGTGCCTGAGAAGGAATTTGACAGTCTGCTTGAGGAGCTTCTTTTCATAGAGGAGGAATATGAGAGCAAGCTGGATCAGTCGGAGTTCATTATAGACAGCGGCGATCAGGACAACCAGAGGATGAGAAATATCAAGGTCAAGTCGTCCATCTCTTTCTACGACAGTTTCAATGAGTATCTGGACAGGTATGTGTCAGGTATAAAGTTCAGAAATTTCCACTATCAGAAGGTGGAGTATACAGGCGAGGATATAGCTGCCATGTTCAATGGAAGATTTGCAAGAAAACCTGTGTATGAGAGATTCGAGAACATAGCATACTTCATAGTAGACAGGGTGGAGGATAATTCACCAAAGGAGTTCCCGGACGAGAAGAAGCGTAATCTGGCAAGGCAGATACAGAAGCAGATGGTAAATTTATTTGCAGAGAGGAATCTGGTTGAGCTGTATGTTGGATTCCTGGCGGAGATGGAGAAGAAATATCCGGGTATATCGGAGTACAGAAATGAATATGGAAAGATATGCTATGAGGATATCCTTCCTATACTTTACCTGCAGGTGTATTTCTACGGATGTCATTCCTACAACAATATCAAGCACCTCGTCATAGATGAGATGCAGGATTACAATATATTCCAGTATGCGGTGATAGACAGGGTGTTTGGCTGCAAGAAGACTATCCTCGGCGACAGGTATCAGGTGCTCTTCTATGATCCTGAGGAGACTGTTGTGGATGTTCTGACGAAGATATTTGCAAAGAGGAACGGACAGGGCGGCTATGAGCTCAAGGAGCTGTTCGCGTCGTACAGATCCACGGCGGAGATCACCGAGTTCTGCAACGGTATACTTGGCGGAGAGGGCGTAGGCGGCAACACTGTGGAGAGACACGGCAGGGTGCCTGAGGAGATACAGTGTGAGTCACTGGATGAAGCTGTGGAGTTCATAAATGACAAGCTGAGCTACGGAGACATGGACGCCTACGACAACATAGCTATCCTGACAAATGACGAGGCAGACGCCTACGAAGTGTACAAGCAGCTTTCGGAGTACACCGAGGTGACGCTCATCACCAATCAGTCGGTTGTCTATGCGGGCGGTGTGGTCGTACTTCCAAAGTTCCTTGCAAAGGGAATGGAGTTCGATGCAGTGTACGTCATGACGGACGGAACCTACGACGGAAGCATGGTCACAAGACATGCGCACTATATAGCCTGTACGAGAGCACTCCATGAGCTGTATGTGCTTGATGTGGAGCAGCCATAGGAGTGATACAAAGACAGAAATATTATATCTAGAAATATTTTTCGGGAAAATCGCGATTCCAACTGAACATATATAATGTACTATACGGCATTTCCGCTTTGGGAGATGCCGTATTTTTTATTGTTGCTATATGGCAGATGGTACGCCTGAGCAGAAATGTAATTGTGAGTGTCAGAACTCTGTAAATTATTCGCCGGCCAATAATTGAGATTTGTGTTGATTGTGCAAAAATTATACATAAATCGAGATAACGTATTTTTATTGTTGCAATATCTACAAAGAAATGTTATCATCAAGGAAACGGGGAAACTAAAAATAGTTTTTGAGTTTCCCGAGCGAGAAGTATGTACAGGAAGCTGACAGACACGGATGGACAGGAGGGAGTTATGGACGGAGAAGCACAGCAGCAGCTTAAATTGAGGATATATGAGGCGACCATAGAGGAGTTCCGGGAGAAAGGGTTCAAATTCACCATGGACGATATGGCAAGGCGACTTGGAGTGAGCAAGAAAACCATATATCAGGTCGTCAGGGACAAGGAATCATTGTTCTTTGACACGGCGACATATATATACGAGCAGATCAAGAGAAGTGAACAGGCGGTTATGGATGACGACCGCCTGACCACGGTGGAGAAGATAAAGGCGATTCTCATAGCCATGCCGGACAGCTACAGCGAGCTGGATTGGCGGCAGATATACCAGTTGGAGAATTCATATCCACGGATATTTGCCCGGGTGAGAGTAATGATGGAGCAGCAGTGGGATAATACCATAGAGCTTCTGAAACGCGGAATTGCCGAGGGTGTTATAAGGAATATTCCGATTCCGGTCATCAAGACGATGTTCGAGGCCACGCTTGAGAAATACATGGAGACTACAGTCCTGATAGACGCGGGACTTACATTTGACGAGGCGGTGCAGTATACACTGGATGTGCTTATGGATGGTATATCCTGTAAGGAGTAGAAACGGCTATGAATGAAGGAATTATCTGGAATAGGGCCCCACGACCGGTTTCATTCACTGGGGCGAGATGGGCGGTATATATAAGAGACAGGAGGTTGTGTTATGGGTAAGAGATCTGAGGTTGTATTTGGCAACAGGATGAGCAGTCAGGTCGTCAAAAAGGCGGAGAACTCCAAAGAGAGATTTGTAAAAAGATTCGGTGATGACAGTGACGTGGATTATCCTCTTGCAGTTGTGAAGAATCCGTATATTGGGGATACTCTCGGTGTCTCCAATATTGTGATCGACGGCGGAGTCTGTGATGATATACCGGATGGCGGCCGGGAGGAATTTGACAGGGACAAAGGAATCATAGTTGGCAATATCAGGATGGGGTTCGGACATTACAGAATATCCATGGCGATAGCGTCTGCAGCGAATCATCTGGGATACAAGCCGTACTGGATGGATCTCAATTCCTACAGTGAGACCACTGGAGGAAAGGTCATAGAGGCGCAGAACAAGCTCTATTCCCTGGGATCCAGGATCTCTGGAAAGAGTAAGGCTTTCAACAAGGCGGTGTGGGAGCCTATGAATTATGAGGGCTTCAGGAAGCTGTCATACAATGCCTCAGATCAGATGAATGCGGAGCTCATGACACCGGTGTTTAGGAATGTTCCAAAGGATATCCCACTTGTGGCTACACATGTGTGGCCGGCTCAGGCAGCAGTCCACGCAGGAATGAAGCATGTGGTGAACGCCATTCCGGACAACTGGCCTATGGCGCTCCACCTTGCGGAGGGAAGCCTTCATACGGTGCAGACCAGATCGTCATATCTAGGATACAGGACACTGAACGGCATGCAGGGCGACGAGGTGCTTAAGCCTATGCCCGGCGATTCAATCAGATACGTTGGACACTATATAGACCATGAGCTGGTGGCAGCCATAGAGGAGGACTGCGACAGGAGAATAGAGAGAAGAAAGAAAAAGGCACCGATGCGTTTCCTTCTCACCATAGGAGGTGCCGGAGCACAGAAGGATATATTTGCAGCTATCATCAGGACGGCGCTTGCCAGCGTGAAGAAGGGCAACATGGTCCTGTATGTAAATGTGGGCGACTACATGAACGTGTGGGAAGAGCTGGTGAGAGAGATACCCGCCATGGAGAGCCTTGTCACTACACATTTCGATGACTGGAGCTACACCACAGCATTTGCGGATAAGGCTCTTAAGGAAGAGGTGTACGGAATACACGCATTTTGCCATGAGAATATATATGAGGCTGTGTACTGCACCAACCTTCTCATGAGAAGCTGTGATGTACTCATAACGAAGCCGTCTGAGCTGGCCTTTTATCCAGTTCCAAAGCTGTTCATCAAGAGAGTTGGCGGGCATGAGCAGTGGGGGGCGATACACTCGGCGGAGATCGGAGATGGAACACTGGAGTGCCGTGATATACCGCACACTCTACAGATGATGAAGCTGTTCATGCAGGATGACAGCATACTCACAGATATGTGTGAGAACATAAAGCGGAACAAACTGGATGGAATATACGACGGAGCGTATGAGGTCGTAAAACTGGCGATGGATATGAAGAACTGAGAATGGAGGGTTACATTATGTATAAGGTAAAGAAGAAAGAAACATTTATACCATCATCAAATGGCAAGGACAAGCTGCACGTTATCGTGTGGGAGCCACAGGGCGAGGTGCGGGCGATACTTCAGATATCACATGGAATGATAGAGCTGATAGACAGGTACGACGAATTTGCGAGATATCTTGCTGCGAAAGGCTTCGTAGTTGCAGGAAATGATCATCTGGGACATGGACTCACGGCGGCAAATATGGATGAACTTGGATATATGAATGCCTACGATGCGAGCAAGGCAATAGTCGCGGATCTTCATAGAGTCACTAGAAGTCTGAAGAAGGCATACAAAGGAGTACCGTTCTTCCTGATGGGACACTCCATGGGTTCATTTATGGCGAGACGATACATGAGTGACTACGGCTGGGATCCAAAATATCCGTCACCTTACACGGAGGGCTCAAGTGTGGACGGCTTTATCTGCATGGGAACAGGAAGCATGCCTGAGTATATGCTGCAGATCGGAAGACTTGTGTTGGAGCTTGAGAAGAGTCAGCACGGCGAGAGATACAGAAGTACCCTCATGGAAGTGTTGGCATTTGGAACATACAACAGGGGTATCCCGAAGACCACTATCGTGGACGGTGAGGTGAGAAAGAGGACGAATAAAGACTGGGTGAGCCGTGACCCGAAGCGCGTGGATGCATATGTGGATGATCCGCTGTGCCAGTTCTCATTTACCCTGAAGGGCTACGAGACGCTGTTCAATACACTCCACTATATACAGGAGGACAGGAACATAGCGAAAATACCGAAGAATGTGCCGGTTCTGTTTGTGTCCGGTGACAGGGATCCTGTTGGACATTACGGCAGGGATGTTCTGAAGCTCTACGAGTTATACCACAAGAGAGTTTCGCACAATGTGGCATGCTATCTGTATGAGGACTGCAGACACGAGATACTGAATGAGCTGTGCAGGGATAAGGTATTTGACGATATTGACAAGTGGCTTGAGACAAGGCTTGCAGATATAAAAGGTTAGGCCTTTAAGGAGGTTATATATGGGAGAAAATTCACAGGATAATACACAGAACGGCGCACCTGCGGGCGGCCTTCAGAAAAAGACAAAGATAGCCTACGGAGTAGGGGCCGTGGGAAAAGACATGGTGTATATGCTGGTAGCCAGCTATATACTGTACTACTACAATTCTGTGCTTGGTGTCAGCTCAGTGTTCATAGGAACAGTGCTGATGGTGGCGAGAGTGTTTGATGCATTTAACGATCCTATCATGGGTATCGTGGTGGCAAAGACCAGAAGCAGATGGGGAAGGTTCAGACCGTGGATATTCTCGGGAACCGTGCTGAATGCGGTTGTCCTCTATGCGATGTTCGCCGTGCCGGAAAGCATGGGAGCTGGTGGGATGAAGGTGTTTCTGACAGTGACATATTTCCTGTGGGGAATCACATACACGTTGATGGATATTCCGTACTGGTCCATGATCCCGGCCATCACTGAGCCGGGCAAGGAGAGGGAGAATCTGTCTGCACTTGCAAGATCCTGCGCGGGCGTGGGTTCTGCCATCCCTACTGTACTTACTATGATAGTAGTTCCAGCCATCAGCGGCGCAGCCCTGGCGGCGGACAAGCTGAAGATCACGGATTACCGCATCGGCTTCAAGTGGTGGGCTCTTCTGGTTGCAGTGGTGTTCGTCATCTCGGAGGCCATTTGCGTGGCAAATGTAAAGGAGAGGGGTGACACAGTAGTGGAGTCCCATGGCATAGGTGAGATGTTCCATTCGCTGGTGACAAATGACCAGGCTCTGGCGGTGGTCATCACCATCGTGCTCGTAAACTCTGCACTCTATATAACAAGCAACCTGCTCATATATTTCTTCACATATGACATAGGAAGTGAGAGCGGATATGCGCTGTTCTCCGCATTTGGCGGCGGTGCGCAGATACTTGCTATGATGCTGTTCCCGCTCTTTAGAAAGAAGATGTCCAAGAGAAAGCTGTTTGTACATTCGGTAGTATATGAGATCGTCGGATATGTGATGCTGCTTGCCTGCAGCCTTGCCGGTGTTACCCGTATGACGGTGGGCGGAGTGCCTTGTTGGTACGTTCTGTTCATCCCGGGACTTCTGGTATTTGCGGGAAGCGGACTTCTAAATGTGCTGATAACTGTGTGTCTTGCCGACAGCATAGACTACGGAGAGTACAAGAATGGGCAGAGAGATGAGAGTGTCATATGCTCCATGCAGACATTTGTAGTAAAGCTTGCATCGGGAGTTGCAGTGTTCTTTGCCGGACTTGCGATCAAATGGGTCGGACTTATCCAGCCGGCAGATGGAACATCGGAAGTCATAGAGCAGAGCACAGGAACTCTCATGGGACTTTCCATGATGATGACAGTCGTTCCGATAGTCCTTCTCATCATAGGACTTGTATTCTTCATCAGGAAATACAAGCTGACCGAGGAGAGGATGCAGGAGATCATGACGAAACTTAGATAGGAGGAACCGCTATGAACGAAGTTCATACATGGAATCGGTTCCGACGA